>Ga0228711_1000819_pt1 | contig 41921 bp, 29 predicted proteins | sample MedpolnodulmetaG_2_FD_177996 | JGI IMG/M metagenome (GOLD analysis project Ga0228711, IMG submission 177996) | Root nodule microbial communities from Medicago polymorpha collected in Santa Monica, California, United States - brown nodules | ecosystem: Host-associated > Plants > Roots > Nodule...
TTTTAGACTTTTTATATTGAAAAGAAATCTAACTCTTTTTAATTTCAAATATGTTTTTTTAATTTACGAAATATAATTTCTAATTTTTTATTTTGAAAATTAAGTTCCATATTTTTTTCATTTTTTTGAGAAAAAAATCTGAAATTTTAATTTGAAAATTAATTTTCAGATTTTTAAATTATTTTTTGTGTTTTTTCTTTTATTTTAAATTAAATATGAGGTGTTAAATGAATTATGCATGTGGCCAATAAAAAAAATAATGAAAAATAAAAAGAAATATCCATTTCAGCGCCACGTAAGAGATTCTGCTGAGTCATAGGGGTCAGGGGGCAATCTTGAAGAATCTTTATTTTACAAGGGCAGAATCTAAAAAATATATTTTACAGTGGGCAAAACCAAAAGTGTCATATATTACAGGGGATAAAGCACTATTAACCCTTATTATTATTATTGTTATTTACTTTTATTTTTGAAAACTTGGTATCCGACCCAAGGACCGATTATTATTATTATCGTTTTCCACTACAAGATTGTGGAAACCAGACTCCTTTGCTCGCTTGACAGTGCAATACATTGTTAAAGCTTCAGTCGTATCAACATCTTCGAAGCGAATTACTTTATGCGTGCAAGCTACAAGAACTTGTCCTTCCTCTTCTCTGAAGACATCTCCAATTCCCCAAGTCCCATGATTCTGCAGTAATCATCGCAGTTCGCTTTGATAATTCCTTGATTAGATTTTCGCGACAACACCAGTTGTCTACTTGTTCTAGGTTGATTAACATGAAGATTGTGATTTTTTGATATTGCATATATGATCCGAGATCTCCTTATTGGCTGAAATATAGTCTTGAACATTTTTAGTAGCTCTACCGATAATGATTTCCCCAGGAATTTTAAAAAAAAAAATCAAATTTCTAGTTGTTTAGATTTTAGAAGAAAATATATTTTCCATATATGTGAAATAGGATTTTGGAAAAAATTCATATTTTCCAAACCAAATCCTTATGGCTTTGTTACAAGGGATGAATACAAAGGCGGAATTGAAGGAGTTTTTGGAGGGATTGGGTGGAGTTTGGGCGAGTAATAGGAAGAAGAGGATGATTATTGATGCTAATGTTGTTTGTAATTTGTTACCAACCAGATGGAAGCTCGTGCTTATAGTGCAGAGGAGAGGGAAGCATAATTCTCCACTATAAGCACCAGCTTCAATCGAGTTGGCAACAAATCACAAACAACATTAACATAAACAATCCTCCTCTTCTTCCTATCACTCGCCCAAACCCTCCAAAAACTCCTCAATTCCACCTCTGTATTCATCCCTTGTGTCCTCTTTATCAACTCCTCCACAAACGGATCCCCCCCGCATCATCCAAAACAAACTCCTTCTTCTCCTCAGCAGTAACCATTTCCGTATCCGCTTCCACCTTCTTCTCAGTATCCATTTCCATCGCCTCACAGATGGCTAAAGATGTCTCCGAGACCGGAGTCACGTCCCTACTAGGCCGCCCACGCTTCCACTTCCTCTGACTGGACTCCGTACCATCAATTGAACCGTTCTGGATGGCTAACGGCGTGAATTCAATCTGAAGCAGAACAACACGGTCATCATTCGCGCCACGAAGCGCTTCAACACCGAATAAACCCTGAAGAAGATCAATAATCCTCGAATTCTCTTCATCATCAACAATTCGAGAACTCGAAGAAACAGGAACCGGAGCAGAAGAGTTCGGTTTCCAGAGACGGAGATGAGAATACGTAAATTTTAGGGATAACGGAATCGTCATCGAAGCGATGATTACAAGCGGTGGAGTTTTTGTCAGCGATATTGTTGAGCTCGAGTTGAGAAAAAAGACGGAGATCAAGAACCGGAAGAGTCACGGTGGTTTGTTTGGTGGTTTCCGCCGTAATCGTTGCGTTTTCGTTGATGGTTTCCACCATAACTGAATCGCGAATTTGGGGGGGCGGCGGATAAGAGAAGAGAATTGAAATGGTGCAGAGTGTGTTAAGTTTCTTCTCTTCTAAATAGCCTTCAACTATTCAATATTTTATTATTATAAAATTGAAAATATTAAAATGGAATTATTTTTATGATTTTCAAAATATGGATTTTTTTTTTGGGATAAATACAACGTTTGGTATTTGAAAATATTAAATGATTATTTCTAATTTCTATACATTGAATCAATATTAAGTTTAGACAACGTTGCGTTTGGGTAAAAAACATATTTTTTTAATCATTATGAATAAAAGAAAATTGAAAGTTTTTGACTCAATTCATTCAAAAAAAAGGTTTTTGACTCAAGAATAATAAAAAAAAATATCTTAGAAGTGGGAAATCCTTAGTTTCCTAACTAGTATTTGGTGAAAAAGGATATTTAATTGTGGTTTTCTATTTATTTAATTTTAGAAGAAAAACATATTTTCTATTTATGTGAAATAGGATTAAAGAATATGAAAAAATTCATATTTTCCAAACCAAATCCTTATGGCTTTGTTACAATCTTTCATAATGTGGTCTATAATCTCCTTTCTGTTTCATTGAGGACATAATGGACCACACTTAATTCCTCTTTTTAGAAGCTCAATTCTGATAGGTAGAGTTTGATTAGTAACTAGCCATAAAAAAGTTTGATGCCTAGGGAGAGTTTGAAGAGACCGCAACTTCTTCCTTAAAGGAGCCAGACTATTGGTGGTAGTAGGAGTAGAGGATTCCTCCTTCTTCCATTGGTAAATTGCATATTAGTCAGATCGCACAATGTAGCAACCATCTTAGTATAGTTCCACACAGGGGCGTAGCCCTCTTAATCTCTTATAACATGAGGTAGCAGCCAAGGTTACCCCAAACTAAAAATTATTCTTGAATGGATTGGTATGTTTTTATGTTTAGCTACCCTAAATAAAAAATATTTAGCTACCTCAAACAAATTTATTTGTTGAAAATTAGCATAAATAAGAAAATAAAAATATTACTACATGATTGATAGATTTATTTGTATTAATTTGACACTTTCAGTCTCAACAACAAATATAGAGAAAACGACAAAAATTAAATAATTTTATTTTAGTGAATAAACCTAAAAAATTCTAATTTATTAGACTAAAATTATATTTTATCTTTAAATTTAATATGCTAGTTTTTTAAATATTTTATTTTTCCTTTAAATTTAGCCCCTTATACTTGGGTGACATTGTGTAGAGGGGTGAGATCATTGTTTCAAAGAAACAAAAAAATATTATGAAAGAGAAAGAATAAAGACACTTGTGACATTGTGGTTGGCCAATGTCACAATGTCACCAAGTGCTACCCGTGTAAAATTTTCGCTAGTTTCGCCGCTGGTTCCACATTAATTGGTCATCCTCTGCCTCATGAATAGTTGGAAGTTGAAGTATTTGATCTTGATCAATAGGCAAAAAGGTATTGCTAATAGCATTATGGTTCCAAACCCTTGCTTCCCCATCCAAAAGGTCCCTGACCAATAAAACGTTGGGATTCCCAATGTTTTGGGTTATAACTTTAAATCTATTCTAGAAAGGCAACCAATTGTCTTCCCATATTCTGATACCATTTCCCTTCCCAACTTTCCAACAACTACCCTTTTTAAAAACCTAAGTAGAATTATTAAGGCTTCTCTAAGTATAGCTAGGCTTAAACCCCAATTTACTATAAAGAATATTTGAGTTAGGGTAGTACTTGGATTTTAAGCATTACACTAAGAGAGTCTCAAGATTTGTGTGTAGTCTCCAAACCTGCTTAGCCAACATGGTTTCATTGAACATGTTAAGATCCTTGAACCCTAAACCTCCATTAAACTTAGGTGTATACAAAATGCTCTTTTTGCTCCAATGGATTTTTCTCTGAATATTTGTACATCGTCGTGCAGAATTTTCAAATAGCACTTTCTATTTATTTATTTTTTGCAAATGTTATGGGGAATGAGAAAACAACTCATAACATGGGCAGGCAGAGTCTGAATCATAACTCTAATTATGAAACCCTTTCCTGAAAAAGATGAGTTTTTTTTCCTCCCAATCTTTTAACTTGGCCCACACTCTGTCCATGATGAATCCAATGGTATGGTTATTAGACCGACCTATCTAAGTTGGGAGCCCTAGGTGCTTGTCAACGAAATTTGCTTTTGACACATTATCATTGGCTGAAAAACATATGTAAATGACCAAAATATCGATCGGCACTTAAGTGTCGAGGTTTAGTTAACCGGCGGCAGCTAACCACCGATGGAACCGGCAGCAGTTAAGTGCCGAGGATTCCATCGGCAGTTAAGTGCCGATGTTCTGTTATAAGAACAGAACAGAACCTAGGAGTTTCCAAAACTCCATTGTTGCGGATTGAAGTTCAAGAGGTGCGAAATTTCCTAATTGTTGCGGATTCAACGCCAATTACGATCACAAAGTCAAGTAAGTTGTTATCATCCTATTGCATTGTTGTTTTGTGATTGAATTGTTAGTTTTTTTGGTTAAATTGTCACATAATTAAGTTTTTTTGGTTAAATGTAATGGCTTGTAATAATCTTGAATATGCCGCACATTTTGGAACATTTTGTTATTGAATAATCTTGAATAAACTTGTGTTTTGAATAAATTTGAAGCAAAATTGTGTATTGATTAAATTCGAAGCAAAATTGCGTATTGATTATATTCGAAGCAAAATTGAGTATTTATTCAAATTTAAAATCATCTATGTTACATTACATTCTCATGATGTTGGATTTACATTAAATTCTTGAAAGTTTACTGAAAATATTGTGTCTTATAAGAATGCAGAGAACACAACACATGTATTCTACAAAATCAACTATATATGTTATCACATCAAATTCCATCATATAAGACGAGTCATCACATAAAGAATGAGGTACATTCCGTGACACTCATCTTATATGAAGGAATTTGATATCATAACTTATATAGTTGATTCTCATTAATACATGTTGTGTTCTCTTCAATATCAACATCTTTAGCAAACTAACAAGAATTTAATTTAAATTCCAACAAAATAAAGACACTACCTAATTTTTGAAAGGAACAATAGAACTTCCGGGTGAATGCTCGAGAGCTGCTGTTTAATAGGTTTGACCTTATTCAGAGGTAAGACAATTCTTTTAGTTGGAAGGTGCATTCCCTATCTAATCACAATCTTCTGGAGGAATCAAATTGTTGAGAATATCTTCAATTGATCTCTGCAACGTGACAAACATATCGATAAACGAAACCATGTTGTGCTACCAAAAAATCGAGAACATGATCCTCACGTCGTCGTCGTTCTTTAATTCTAGTCGACTGAACGTTATTCTCCCGTTATCCAACGTTGGACGTTCATACCAAATGTATTCCACCCTCCTTGTGTCTCCGGGGTTGACACCTTGGTTAATTTCATCTAGTTGATCTTTGAGACCTTTTAACGTGACATTAATGTACCGAACCTTGAACATTTAAGGATTTCCACCATTGAAGCGTATGCAAACACTGAACAAATCGGTCATTGTTTCAAACCTACACCATAAAAAGTTAAACAATTAATGAAAAATTCATTCAAACATTTCATCAAACACTTGGAGTGCAAATTATACGTAAACCCTAAAAATCATAACTATAACATAAACATGCAAAAAATATAACAAAATTAATCAACTTATATCTACTCTTAAAATGAATCATATACTCTTACTTGTAAATCTACTCAAAAACTAAAATTAAAAAAAAATAGAAAACACCAAAATTTAAAATAACCCTAAAATTCAAAACTATAACATAAACATCATGTAAACATTTTAACAAAATTAATCAACTTACATCTACTCTAAAAATGAATTATAACATGTAAATCTACTCAAAAACTAAAATAAAATAAATGTTCTCAAAAACTAAAAAAGAAAAACATTTATAACAACTAAAATGTAAGTTAATAGCACTATGATTACTTGCTTGTGATTTTGTTGAATAAATTTGGTTGGGATTTTTAGAGAGATTTGAGAAATTTTGAGAGATTAATTGAGAGTAATAATGGATGAGAGAGTTTCTGTCTGGATTTGTATCAAGATCGCAACGGTAGTTAACTGCCGATGGATCTCGCGGCAGTTAACTTCCGCCGGTTCTTTACGCATCGGCAATTAATAGCTGCTGGAGCATTTCAATCTTTTTGTGGTGTTTTTCAGCCTTAACACATGTGTCAACAACAAATTTCCTTGTCAATGGTGGTTGTTTCATCCTCTTGGTTTCTCATGTAAGGTGATTGATTCAAATCAAATTCTTAGTAATTCAAGTCAATATTCATATGGAAATCTCTGATTCAAATCAATTTTAAACTTTAACGATTCCACAACCCTAAGTTATGTTCCACTTATTCATTATCATTTCACATCACTTCACTAATACTACATAATGTAACACCCTAAAACCCCAAAATGTATTTTCTAAAATAAAATACAACCAATAATAAATCATACAAGGGTGTCACGCATCTTCTTCAATTTAAAAACACTTCATTTTAATTTTTAACATCGCAGCGGAATAATTTTCAAAATATAAAAAAAAATATTCACATTTATAATTCCATATCAAAACTGAATTCAAAAGCCTAGTTTAAAATAAAATAAATCCCCAATCCCTAGTTTTTCTTTTGCGGCTTTGTTTCTCTCTCTTTCTCGGTAACCCTTTTTCTCTAATTCTCTTCTCTATTTATAAGCTTTAATTGAGTTTGTTACCTATCTTTTTAGATTACTATATGTTCTCTAGGTTTGTTACTAATCTTTTCAGATTACTATTTGTAGCTCTAAATTTTGTTACTATTCTTCCTATAACTACATCACCTAGCTATTCACACCTCCCTCAGCTTGAATTATTAAAACACTACTTAGCTCACTAACTACACCTCTTTTCTACCCAATTTTACTAATCCACCTCCGTTCGCACTCTATTTTCTTATTCTCTCTAAAAACTCTATTTATTTATTTTTTTTAAACATTATTTTCTCCAACTCTATTTAATTAAACTACTACCATTAATTAAAGCTCTAGTTTATATATGATACCCTTATTAATTCAATGTCTCTATCCCAATTAACTAAACAACCTCACCCAAACATGTTAAAATGGATTTAATTCAAATAAAAATAATAAAAAAATAATAATGTCAAACAATCAACGCTAATAATAATAATAATAATAATAATAATAATAATAACATTAATATTATCTAATAAGTATATTAATAAAATAATATTAAAAATTGGGGTGTTACACATAACCTTTGTCTCACTGCATTGTTTATTATTTAAACTCTATATCTTACATTGTTTTACAAAAAGTTTAACTTCCACGCCAAATATCTACTAAGTAATTCAAAGTTTTTTTTTTGAAAAATCAACATCAAGGTATGCAGTAACAACTTAATCCCATTCAATATTCAACCTTAACAAGTTTTTCTACAAAAATTATGCATTGTTAATTATTTGGAGAATTTTCACTGAAGACATGATTCACTTAATGCACCGATAAAAGACCAAGGGAGTCTTTAAGTGCAATCAGGGCCCAATCACAAATGAGATCATTTAATGTAAGATGATTCAAAGGGTTGGAAAACCAAGAGCATTCTAGGAAGATTGAAAAGAGGAAGATCTTACCATAAAAAGAATTTCATTTTAGTCCTCGTGGAGAGTATAAGCATATAGCTCAGATAATACAAGAAAGGAAGTGGGACAACCTAGAAAATTCTCCCAAAATGTTCAGTTCTGACCTGATCAAGGAGTTTTGTGCTAATGCATACCCTGCAATAGAAGACCATGTTAGTTATACCTTTAGGGTAAAAGGAAAAGTTGTTAGGTTTGATCGACACATCATTAACAGTTATTTATGAATAACTGTGTGAAGGACGGTAAAGTCCTCCTTATTTAGGTATAATTATGTGAAGGACGGTAAAGTCCTTCTTATATCTTTGTGGTTTGATACAATTCTTTGATGAATTGGCATGATACTTACTACTCTGTTAATGATGGTAAAGTCCTTCTTATCACTAATCCCCACTTAAACCTTGATCTAGATAACGACCTCCACTTGCATTCAACCACAATTGGTAGTCCCATAAGCTTTCAAGTATTGTCCTTATCCTTGCATACAACTACACTATGTAGTCCCACAAGCTTTGATCTTTTCCTCTTCGACCTTCAAAATATCTTCCTCCCTCTTAAAGATCCTTGTACTTAACTACACTAGCTCTTTTAAGCAGTTCCACAAGTTTCACCATATCCTCTTCATCCCCCGAAGTGATCATGTATGTCCTCTTGAAGACATCATTGCCTCCAATTACCCTTGGTCTTTTAGGTAATCCCACAAGCAGTACCATATATTCTCCAACCCCTAGAATGCACCAATTCGAACTTGAAGATTTCATATCTCTCAACTGGATCATGACACACAAACACTTCATAGTTGTACCATTTTGGTGCCATGATTAGTCTCCTCCTAGTCCCATTAGTGAGAGACTCCACCTCAAGTTGAGCTTTCTATACCTCAATTTCCAAATTCATACATCACTTATGCCTTGCACCTTGCAACCTCCACCTCTAAGATTGACCAGGAGTGTTCTTACCTCTGCCTTTCTAGATTGACCTTGAGCATTATTATCATCAACTTTGCAGGCTGATGTAAACACCCCTTCTATTGAAGTTCAAGTTGCATGTGTCATCGTTTCTAAGACGAGATAATCCATCTTGTTCCTAGTCCAAGCAAAACACCACCAAAGTACCTGCATCCTCATATTCCTCCAAGGCAATCACAAATTGAGCGGAACCATCATTGCCCCTAACTCAATACAATTCTTATTTAACTGCCTGGTCTTGTGACACTTGAATCATTTATACTTCAAATTGTCACCACCCATTGGTTTCCATGATTTCCCCTACTCCCACCTCTTCATCTTGAGACACTCAAGTCTTTACCACTATCGTCAACCTTAAAGTGGAAATGCCTTATTTACCACAGTGTATGGTATCCTCAAAGTTTTCAAAAGATCTAGATAATGCACACCACAAGAATGAAGTTTTTTTCATCCTCGATTTTCACTTCAATGTTCACCAAATCATCAAGGATTTGGTTAAACTTTGTCAATTGCTTTGTGATGGTTTTGACTTCACAATCGTTAATGAGTAGATTTTTTGTGTCAAGAATTGTCTATGAGCCAACGACTTAGTCATTTACAACAATTTCAACTTTTTCCACATTGACGCCGCGGTTGTCTGCTTTGCGATTTCTTTTAAAAAAAATATCTATGAGGCACGAGACAATGATACTATAGCCTTTTCCACCATCTCGATCTTGTTTGTTTGTGACATGGTAGCCGACAACCCAACCTCAACATTCAATGCTTCTGCACACTTTTTTTGAATCAAGACTACATGCATCTTCGCCTTCCACAACCCTAAGTTGTTGTCTCTGGTCAATTTCTCGATAACCCACTTGGTACCCATGGTGCTTACCTAATGATTTGTTATGATTGCCTCAAATTCGACACTAATTGTTGTGAATTGGATAAAAAAAAGCTCACATCTTGAGGAGAGAAGTATCTTTAATTCACCATAAATGATTTCTTTAGAAAAAGAAACTAAAGGGTTACAAGAAATTAGTTTTCAACCATAAATTCTAATTTCTACTATTTTCCTGAATGTCTTCTTGGGGCTAAAAGACTCAATGATTTCACACCGTAGGTGCAATGATGTTTCCAAATCCTATAATCTATCCCACAAACCCTCAACATTTATCCTATTGATTCCCTAAAGGTTTCCTCTTTTGACCTCTCTAGGTTTTCCTTTTTCTACCATTAAAACTATGCTGAAAACTTCCTTTTTATAGACCAGGGTGCAAAACAACACCCCCGAAACACGCCTTTAATAGCTCTCATGCGCATTGGCAGAATGACAAAAAAAAATATTTTAAAGCACTTTTCAACAGAACTCAAATTGGATAGTGATGGAGTAATCACAAATAGTGATGGAGTAATCACAAAACAATATTGCCATGGAGGATTTCGTGGGGGCACTCAGAAGTCGTTTTAGCAATTAAGGTTACAACCATATTAGGGAGATATTGAGGTAGAGGGTGATCCACATGAGAAAAATTTGTAACAATCCAGCTCCATTGAAAGAAGAAAGAAAAACTATAGTTTATGGTTAGAGATTACGATGTTGAACGCCAGTCGAAATCACAGATCATATCCATAGATTTACCAGTTGGTACACGAAGAGAACTCCCCACGCTTCTCACACTATCGAAAAACTACAACTCCACAAGGAAAGTAGTTGCATTTAGCACGAAATGAGGTAGGAAAAAGAAAATCAATTGTGAGGCATGATGAATTCACGGATAAAGATCACCATGAGTCATCACTTTGAAACCCTAGTAGAGCCCACAAACGGCACAAAAATTATACTCCTTCCGTTGTAAAATGAGTGTCGTTTCAACAATTAAAATTTATTTTAAAATGAATGTCACCTACACTTTTCAATGTAGAATTATTACTTTATTTTCAATTGTACTCTCTAATTAATTGAGTTTACACTACTTCTAAAGCATTACACCAATGGTAAATAAAGGTAGTTTAGTAAAATTGTCATGTTTTTTGACATCATTATTACATTTCTTAAACCGTGTCTAAAACCTTAAACGATACTCATTTTAAAACGGATGAAGTATGAGATATGGTTTATGACATCAAGTTGTTTTAATTTCATTGTAAACTGATGTTTTTAATACTCCATCTGTTTCAAAATATATGTCGCAGTCAACCACTGCACACATGCCAATATACAACTTTGATCATTAATATCTTTGATTATATAATGAAAAATTATAAAAATTTAATATTTTGAAAATATTCATTGAGACAAATCAAACAACATCTTACATGCTAACATTAGTATTTATATATTAGTTAAAACATAAGGTCAAAGTAAGCTATGTGAATAGTGCACATTGTAAAATTGTGATATGTATTTTGAAACGGAAGAAGTACCATTTTTACCGTTTTCAAACAAAAATTAGAAAATTTATTAATGCAATAGTTTTTTTTAAAATGTCAGAAGAATTAAAATTGAAACAACACATTATCAACACAAGGAGTGCTAAGATTGAAAAGAAATACAATAATCAAAAATTAAAAAAAAAACACCAAAGCAACAACACAATCATACCCAAATTAAAAAAAAAAATATGAACTAGGTAAAACCACTCTAAAACTTCAAAGAAAACAATTGCAAATGCAATAGATATATAATTTACATGAAATGGAATCTTACAAAAGGGGCGATAAAATTTTTACAAAAACAAAAACTTCATATATATTATATGAAAACACAGATATTAAAAATTTCAACAAAAAAAAAAGATAATGCTGGTAATTAAGCATATTGTTTGTTTTTCTATAATGATTTGGAACACTACAAAAAATAATAATAATGATTTGGAACAGTTATTCGTTGCGTTGCACACCTACTACAATTATTACTTTTTGACAAACACCTACTACAATAAAGATAGTGCTAAAACACAATTAACATTGAATTACTAATTCTAATTAGAAACCACATAAAAATAATCTTAACTATATATAGAAAACTACCATTTTCAGTTTTTTTTGGCTAAATTTTTCTTTTTAAAAATGCACTCAATTTTTCATTCAAATAGATAAGAATAAATTTAGAGAATAAATAGATAACAAATGCTCTCAATTTTCCATTCAAATAGATAACAAATAGATAAGAATAAATTTAAATATTAAAATAAAAGTGTAACAAACACAAATGTCCAAATTTTACCTTTATCTTTTAACTAGCGAAAAGACGGACACTTTTTATTGCGCCAACGTTTGAAAATTATTAACGATGTTTTTTTATGAAATTTTGATTTGTATTAAAATTAAAAACATAAATGTTTCCTTATTTCAAGTTATAACAATCCAAATTAATCATGATTAATTATTTCAATGCCACTAACAATATAACAAAAAAAATATAATCTATTTGTTTTCAATGACACCAACAACGATCTTTATTATATAAAAAGTTGTTTAAGGATATATTTTGGATAATAAAAAAGTAATTACAAATATATTCATCTAGTTTGTTACACTTTTTAAATGATAAAGGAAAAAAACAATATATATATTCATATCGTGTTTGTTACATTTTTTTTAATATTTAAATTTATTCTTATCTATTTGTTATAGGTGTTATTTGTATTGAAAATTGAGGGCATTTTTGAAAAGAAAAATTCAGTCCAAAAGTGTTGAAAGGGGTTGTTATGTAACAAACTAGATGAGTGCGTCTACACTTACTTTTTCATTATCCCAATTATACTCTTAAACAACAATTTTTTCTATAATAAAGATTATTGTTGGTGGCATTTAAAAAATAAGAATTTAGATTATATTTTTTTTTGTTATATTATTGGTTTCATTGAAAAAGATAATGATGGTTTTTTCTGTGGTGTCTGGGGTTTGATCCCCAGACCGTGCATATATTATGCATTGTCCCTACCAATTGAGTTAAATTATGGTTAGTTTGATTTGTAATAATTTGAAAACGAAAAACATTTATATTTTTACTTTTAATCAAAATTAAAATTTGATAAAAAAGACACCGTTAATAATTTTTAAACGTTAGCGTAATAAAAAGAGTGAAAAGACGGACACGAATGCCCATCTTTTCGTTAGTATATAATAAAATGCATCCACAATATAAAAATATTATGAAAATGTTTTGTCAAATTTCATCATTTAGATATATCATAATATTATCTTTTTTAGAAAAATTATTTTTTGAATGAGACATTGATAGATGTACACATAAGGACAAATCGTTCATAAAAATTCGAGTTCGATTTCTAAATCGATCATTATTTTGCAGTCATATAGTAGTACTTAGGATTCATCGAAGTCTAATACAATATGATTTCTCTTAGCCCTAAATTAGAGGGCTTAGCATCACGTAATAAATACAATACCAACAAAGTCAAGCTTGAATCCTCAATCATCATGAATCATGAATATTAAAATAAATTTTCATAATTGAATAATGCTTTTTTCTTAATAAATAATTGAATAAAGCTTATTGAAATCTCAAACAAACTACCTTCAAAATGTTTTTAAAACACTTCCAAAAATCTCCTAACCTGGGCCACCTTGGGTCTTCTTCGATAAGATTAATAGAAATAAATGATAAAATCATGGATATGATTGGGAACTTGGCTTTATTAAAAAAAAATGATTGGGAACTTGGTTATGAACATTAAATTTGGATTTTAGAAATGAGACTGAAATTTTAAGAGAGTGAAAAGAAATTGTCTATAACGAGAGAAATTCCGTTGTGTATATATATAGTCTAGTTACTAATTACACTACTCCTTTTTTTAAATAATATTATAAGCATCTACTATTACTTTATGTGACGACTTTGTTGCTTGATATATGAGACTCTTCAAGAAAAATATTGTTTCTTCTTGTAAGACTCTCTAAATAACTTGACATATTTTTTTTTTCAAGAGGAAATAACTTGACATATTAATTATATATTTATTAAATTGAGAGAATAAAAAGTAACGATAATAGGACAATGTATGTTGTTACGATGTTGACAAGTTTATCTCAATTGGTAAAGACAATGCATAAAATATGTAAGATCTGAGATTTAAACTTCAGCCACAAAAAAAAATGTTGTTGACAAATTTAATTAAAAGGTTATATATAAAAATCATTATTTACACTTGAATAGAAGGCAAGCGGACAACAAGCTACGCCGCTAGACCTTTTTGGATGACAAAACCAATCATTGTGAATCAAACATTCATGGACTTAGGAAACATAATATTGCTATGCATAACCTTTTGAACTCTATGTAGAAGGTCAACAACCTCTGGTGCTAGGAAACTAAAAGTGTCAAAAGCAAATGTTATAAAAGCATGTTGGTTGTCAGAACACGTTTTTTCATGTTTGGCCACTTTGCTTGACGCAGCTTTTAGAGCTGTTTGTCCTACGATAAAAGGTCTGACACCTAATCCCACAAGTGGTGAAACCCCAGTCAAGTTTACACAAGCAAGTTTTCCACCTACCATCCGTACACCATCACATCCGCATGCCTGAATTAAAAGGTATTTTTCTCGATTCTTGTGCATAAGCCAAAATAATCTTACATATATAAACGAGGATACGTAAACAATATTTAATCCTATAACATGAAAACCTCTGATATATGTCTTGTATATAGATCCTTTGTTTTGAAAGGTAGAATCTATAAATGATGTCGACGTTATACTACTTTTCAATCAATCTTTCACCTTAGAGTTGTGATACTAAAGCAATATACCTAACCTTAACTAGAGATTTGGAGAAGTAGGGAGTATATCATTTTCTTGTTTTGACCAACAAGAAAATAAAAGGACTGAGACTAGCAATCGAAAGAGCAGCAAGAGAAAGTGCAGTGCTCTGCTCTGTTCAAGCAAAACAGGGGAGAGCATTAATACACACAATTTTATAAGACCTTTTGACACTTTTTAATATGGATTTTTTATGACAAAATTATTTCAATGATACTTTATCTTATTTTTCATTTTAAATGACGGATATATTTAAATGTGTTAACATTTTTGTTGAAATTCTTATATTGAGAGACAGGCAAATGTATCAAAAGGGTTTTATAATTACGGTGAGATAAAATATAAGTATAATTTTTCTTCTATTTTTAGAATGAATATAAGAAAGTTGATTACTTATTATGATCTCCTATTTAATTATAGTTTTCTATATTCAACTTTTTTTATATTGTTAATTAACCAAATTATTTGTTGCGGAAAATAATTTAGGAAATAGGCTTCATGTTTATTTTGTTGAGATTGCAATAAATAAATATAGATTTTACTTTGTTTATTTGATTCAAATTGAAAGATTAAATTTTATCAAATGTAGCTTCAATCAATGACTTTTGCATCGTCAACGTTGCAAATCCGAAACATAGTATTTCGATTGCTTGAATATAATCATATTTGTATGCGTATGTATTGTGGCGTTTTATGCTATTAACATGGATTATGGGAGTTTGATCGCATATTCATTCTTTTTGTTTTTAAAGACTTTAAATTTTTATTGTATCAATGTACTCTATGAATTTGAATGAATGAATATCGTTTATTTTTTTAGAAAAAAAAAAAAAAGGGTAATGCTAATAAATTCCCTAAAGACACTTTTAAAAAGTCCAAAGAAAAAACTAAATTTTAAAAATGGTGTATTCAAAACATTAAAACTTTTAAAAATCTTCAAAAATAAATATTTTCTACATAAAATTTATAAATTATTTCGTCTTTTAAATCCTTAACAATGCCATAAAGACGTAAAACATGACCCATAAATATAATCAACTACACCATTCGGTTATTATTATAAACAAAAATTTATTTTTTGGATTCATTAAATAAATGATGTATACGATGAATATAAAATGTGAATTTTCGCTTATACTTACTCCGTCCGAGTATAAGCAAGTCTTTTGCTCATTTCACACATAATAAGGAAAATTGTATAAGTGAAAGAGATGGGAAATGATTTTTAGTGCTCTTGTCAAGTATTGATGCATTCATCTTTATCATGAATGCAAAGTAGAATATATCGAATTGGAAGTGGTGAAAGTACTATTTATTAAAATTATAATTAGAAAAAAGTAATTAATATTATATTGGAAAATGAAATAGGACAATTTTTTTGGGACAATATTTTTTTACAAATGGTTCACTTATGGTAGAGAGGGAGTACCGGCTATTGTAGTTTTTTTAATAGAAAAGTGCTAACAACACTCTTTTTTGAACATTTTCTCTAATATTCACTCTTTTATTTGTTTAAATCATTAGGGTCTACACTTTGGAAATAGAGTCATACAAAGTGGTGGGACATACATTGATTTCATCCAATAAAAGAGTAAGTAATAGAAAGTGTGTTAAAAAGTGAGTGTTGTTAACATTCTCTTTTTAATATCCGTAATTTGGTCAAGTTTTTCTTTATATTTCCATTTCGGAGAATTATGTTTTACTAGTTGGTTAATTAATGGGGCAAGTTAAGGGTGTGCTATATCTGCGGCTCCACTGACTTCAGAGAATAAACATCAAAGTCATATGAGAAGTTAGGTGAGCAACTTTAAAGACTATGATACAAATTTAATGGTCATTTAATGTTTGTTAGGTCTATTAATGAATTGGTCTAGTAAATAGCCTTAATTAGTTCCATTCAGCAGTAGCGTCCATTAAACACATTATTTTGACAAAGTGTAGGTGAATGCTATTTTCAAACATTTAAAGGACACAACAACAATTTGTACATCACTTTCCCTTTACATTATCTACCACCATGTGAATATCACAACTTCATATGGTAGAACAAGAAAAATGGCTTAATTTTTAAAACACATACAAACGCATGAAATCAAATATGGATGGGGTGCAAGTCACAATCTTAGATTAGTGAGGTATTAATAGTATTCATAATGGGTTTCCATTTTTATTAAAGTTGGGTGCTTGTAAATGGTTATCACCGGCAGCACAACTTGTTGGTTCTATAACAAATTAGGGATACCTATTTATTGTAAGTGAGAGGGCAACAAATGGTGCATTTATTCTTCCTAACCTGAATTTGTTTAATTTTTCCATCAAGTGTGTGGAGTACTAATGGCTATTGTGTGATGGACAACAAATTATTATTCGACAGAATAGTAGTTGAACCATCAATGTAAGTTCATGCTTAAATAGAGGGTGAGTAATATTCCAAGAAAAATTAAATTAGAAATAAATAGGTAGTAGTGCTAGTATTGTATTTTAAAAAGGGAAATATTAACATGTGTCCTTAAGGCACAAGTTACTGAAATAAATATAAAAATAGTTCATTGGAATGTGTGTATTATATTTAATATTTAGCTTTTTAATAAGTTGAATGCACAAAATTTTATAAAATATTTATTCTTTTAGGTTTCTTAACATGTGCCTTAAGGACACAAGCTAACACTACCCTTTAAAAAATTAACAAAAAGTCAATAAAATGAAGATATATTTTGTTTGAATAAGCTAAACTAAACCACTGAAATTGGTATTACAGAGAATTGAAATTCGAATCTAAGACTTTGAAAGGAGTATAATTCAAAGTCCTAAGTTGACACCAACAGTTTAACCCAAATGGATTAAATAGTGAATAACTGAGAAACTAATTGATGAATGATTGCCTTGTACTCCCTCCGGTCACATTTATAAGCAAAAAACAATTTTTTAGGTACATTAAATAACTAATGTATGTAATATATAAATGTGATCGGATACATTACTTATTCAATGAACCTAAAAAGTTGTTTTTTGCTTATAAATATGACCGGGTAGATGATAATTTATAACTGATAAACTGATTAAAGTATTTGGTAAAATTAATCGTTCAACTAGATGATAAATGTAAAATAACGTAACCAGTTAACCTAGTTCTTTTCTCTCACTAACTTGCGTTTCTCTCACTTCTCTCTAAGAAAGTTTTACAAACCACCACCGCGGTTGTTCTGTACCTCCTTACAATCCAAATCTGACTATATATATTTAGATCCTTGTGATAGGTGGTGCGACGGTGGTTGACCCATCCGCATCGCCTCTCCTCCCGACTCCCTCGTCGGATGACTGGCTATGGTTGGTGTTGCTCACAGCGGTCGCCACCGCGCCGGTGAGTTTTCCGTTGGGTTCTTTTCGTCGTTCCGCTTAGCTCTTCTCCTTTTGGTGATTGTTCTTTCCGTTTAATCCTCCTTTTGGTGCCGCTGATTGCAAGGAACAAGGAGGATAGTGTGGGTTTTTTTAGATCTGTTTCTTATCTGAGATCTTTGGTATGGTTTGAGTTTCTGGCTTGTTAGCTGGTTCGATTCATGCCTGCTGGGAGGTTTTGGGAAAGCTTCGCCGTTGATGATCCTTGTTACACCGCTGTGTTGTTTTCAGCTGGTGTTTGCTTTTTTCGTTTTGTAGGTTTAATCGTGTCTGCCGGATTCTTTGTTGGGTGCAATGTTCGTTTATGTCTTCGTTGGTTTCATGTTTGTTTTCAAAGACTGGTGGTTCTGGATTTTGTCCTTTTGGTGGTATGGAAGCGATGTAGCAGCTTGCTTGTTGCGGTGTCGGTTCAAAAACCCGAAAGGGTCGGTTTCAAAAAAACCCGAAAGGGTCGGTTACAATAACCCGAAAGGGTCTGTTTATTTACGTATTGGACTCATCCCTCGATCTGAGTTCTTACACGTTGCTTGCTCGAAAGAGCTTTTATACTTGCTGTTTTACAGGAGCTGTTGGCACTTGGATTTTGTTGTCGTGTTAGCGGTCGATCCATTCGCCATATCTACACTCTAACTGTTCTATGCAGAGGTTCACTTTTCATTCTTTTTTTGTAACCTGGTTTCGCGCCCGTGCGCGGATTCGCAGGGTTATGTATGTGATTAGTGAACTTTTATTTTGATAGATTAGAGTAGATCCACTTAGACTGTTTTATCTTGTTGTATTCCCGTTTGGGTTTTCCTGGGTCAAGTCCTACGTCACCCCAGTCTTTGTATCTTTTTCTTTTTATTTATTATACTTTCATTTTGCTTAAAAAAAAAAAGTAAAATAACATAGAATGATATTCTTAATTCATAATAAAATTTATATCAATTTATATTAAAGATATTTAAAATTTAGTACAATTTAAATTTTCTAATTTAATATCTCTTTTATATATTATTATTAAATGAATTTTTCTTCTCTAAAATTTTATTGTAAATTTATTTCATTCCAGTATTTATACTTTAGAAAATATGTTCAACACTATACAAAACATATACATAAATTCCGTATCATTAAAAAATAGTAACAAATTATATAAAAAATTGAAATAATAAAATATTATATTGTGTTTTAAGATGGATTGTAAGGATTTAACGTCGTTTCTTATGGGGATGGTCTAAGGGGACTAGAAAGACTTCTTGGGTCTGATGGTCAAATGTTTGTAAACCTATGAGTGAAGCAGGGTTGTGTAACGATTCGATTTTTAGGATATTATTCATTTAACTGTTTTATTATTTATTTAATTGTTTGATGTGTTTGAATTTTTGGGTTAATTGGGTTTTAGTAGAAATAGAGGAATTAAGGGTATTTTGATAATTTTAAAAATTAAGGGGTATTTAAGTAGTTTGGTGTGAAAGGATATTTAGTGGAGTTAGTAGTAACTTTGTGGAATTACTAGAATATAGGTAAATGGTAAAAATGGAGAATTAAATGTATTAGAAAAAGAGGATATTTATTTGTTAGTAAAAGACTAAGGGTGTGTTTGTTTCAAGTTTATCAAATTTATTCCTATGAATAACATTCCTTGGAATATAAAGATGAGAATTTTATTTCAAAGTATTTAGAAAAAAATATGTTTGTTTAACTTTATAATATTCCTAGGAACCATAAAAATAGGGATTATAATAGGTAACTACATATGAATTTATTCTCATCCCTATGAGAACTTTATTTCCACCCTTTTCTTTGGGAATTTTTTCTATTCCGAAGAACATTTTATACCCGAAAATAAAATTTAGTAAACTTGTAATAAACATAGGCATATATATTTCTATCATTTTATTCTCAAGAATCAACAAATATAGCTTGAAACAAACGCACCGTAAGCCCAATAGGAGTAAGTGAGTTGAGCCCAATTGGATAAGTATATAAGGAAAATTGTTCTTCTCTCATCATGTTTTTCTCACTCCCAATTGCACTTCCGCATATGTCCCCGACGGAAGTTAACTCACGAAGGTGTTAAACACAACGTGAGTTAACTCGCACTGGGTTATACACCTGCGTGAGTTAAGCCACGTTGAACCCAGTATGAGTTAACTCACGTTGTGTGTCCATTTAAAGATCAAACAGTAGTTCATTTCCTCATTTCACATCTAAAATCTCCAAAATCGCACTCAAATCACCCAAGTTCAAAATTCCTTCAAGTTCAAATAAAAAACACTCCAATAACAAACAAGTTTTCGTAATCAAACATCATTAACCTTTTATGTTTATATGTTAGATTTTTCCTTTTAAATTAGAAAAAATTTAGTTTTAGGGTTTGTTTAAATTTTGATTTTTTTGGCAAGAAATGATACAATGTTTACATGTAAATGACTTATATTGCTTAATTGTTTAGATATTTGCATGTCTATGTTGTGGTTATGAGTTTTAAGGTTTATGTATAATTTGAACTCCAAGTGTTCGATGGAATGTTTGAATGAGTTTTTCATTGATTGCTTAATTTTTTATGGTGTAGATCTGAAATAATGGACAATTTGTTCAATGCTCAAGTACGTTTCAGCGATGGATATCGTCATTTGTTTAAGGTTCGAATCAATGTCACACCGAAAGTTCTCGGGGATTGAGATGGAAGCTACGTTGCTGAGATCGCCTAAAGATATTCTGAAGAGTTTGATTGTGCCACAAGATTATGTTTAGGTAGCATCATTATTATGTAGTGTCTTTATTTTGTTGGAATTTAAGTTTAATTCTTGTTAGTTTGCTGACTATGTCGGCATTGAAGTGTCTTTGTCTTATACTTAGTGTAGAGATTTGCAAGATTCTTTGGAAAGTCAAAGAATGAAGAGAACACAACATGTATTTTATCGAATCAACTATATATGTTTTCACATAAAATTCCTTTGTATAGGATTAGTAGGACATAAGGGAATGCACATGTTGTTTTGTGCTTAATCATGCTCCTCTGTCAACTGAAACTTGTCAGTTGGCAGTTCAGTAGGATTAAGTTCAAAAGAATGTATTGGAATGCACTCTTGTTCGTCGCTACTCATCATATATGAAGGGATTCGATGTGATAACCTATAAGATTGATTCGGTAGAATACATGTGTTGTTCTCTTCATTCTTTTGAATTTTCAAAACATGCTGCAAATCTTTACCCGAAGTATAAGAGACCTCAATTCCGACATTTTTTTGCAAACTTTCAAGAATATAACAATCAGCAACAAATTCCTACACTTCTCTACCAAGTCCTCCTCCCACACCCATAACCTCCTTCACCACTTCCAAGCATCCCCTCCCACCTCCCACCCCCACGCAAACATTTGTGCCACAGTAGATAATTTGTTTTTTATAATTTATAGAATAATAATTAGGGTTAAATATACTTCAAAAAAGAAAAAGGTTAAATATGTTTTTAGTCCATAAGAAATTACAATCTTTCAAGTTTAGTCCTTATAAAAAAAGTATTCACTTTTAGTCCATATTTACATTTTATAGGGTTATTTTAGAGGACTAAAAGTGTCAATTTTATTGTGAAAAGTTTCCAAAATAGAGACTATTCTTACAAACTACTAAATTATGAAGGACTAAAATTACCATTAAAATTCTATAGGGACTAAACATGAAAACTTGTGATTTTGTAGGGATCAAAAACATATTTAACCCTAATAATTATAAGGAAAATTTTCCCCTAAAAAATTATAAGGACAATTTTAAAAAATATATGATTTTTTTTTTACAAGAAAAAAAACATATGATTTACTAACTTCTTTATTATCATTTCAACTAAAACAACATCTTACCCCTAAATAAAAACTAAAACAACATCTTTATTGTTGTTAAATAAATTAATAAATTTTATAAAAAGTTAAAAATATATCAACCACTTTGCTCAAGAATTATAAGTAGATTTATATTCCCCCTAAAACAAAGTGGATTTAGATTTTATGACCTAGGGAGTATGAGAGAGTGGTGTTATAGTAATTATGGATTCAATTCAAGTGTTTTCCATCATATGAATATGATAAATTATTTAAGAGAATTGGAATGTGATTTATGAGTTGAATAATTATTGTTCAGTCTCTACTTATTTTCGGTCTAACTCCTAATTATTAAAACATATTTCAGTTAGGAGTAGAGGTTAAAGAAAAGCGGTATTATGACAAAGTATACATGTTACATTTACGAGAATGAGGGGTATATTTTTTTTAAGGAAAGAATGAGGGAATAGATATTTTTTGGGTTAAATTTGTTTTTGATCCCTATAGAAATTTTAAATTATAAATTTTTGTCCCTCTAAAAGTTTTCATCAATTTTTGGTCCCTAAAATATTTTCATCACAACTTTTGATCCTTGCATTTAAGTAAAATCATGTGCATCTTTTAAATTTTTGTATTATTTTTTTTGTGGCCATGTGTAGTACGATATAGAAATCTCTCTTGCAAGTCCCGTGAGCATAGCTCAGTTGGTAGGACAATGTATTATTATATGCAGGGGTTGGGGTTCGAACCCCAGACACCCCACTTATTCACCTTATAAGGTGAATTCTAGCCACTAGACTGCCTAACCAAAAAAAAAAAAAATCTCTCTTGCAAAAGTTTATTTATTTTTTAATAAGTGATTAATTAAATATAAATTTTTAACTTTTTAGCACTTTAAAATTCATTTTTAATTCTTATATTGTAAAAAAAAAATTGTACAAAAGATTGTTATAATATTATAAATATCTCTATAAAAATTTATTCAAAAATGTGAAGTATGAACATGATTTAATTTAAAACAGGTAGAAAATTTTAGAGGGAACAAATATTTATTAGAAAAACTTATAGAAATCAAAACTTAGAATTTAAAAATTTTATACGATCAAAAACATATTTAAATTTTTTTAAGGGGCGTGAGGGAGTAGATGAATGTGAATGATTTGGAAACTATCTTTGACCATGAAAGTGAGAGGGTACAACTTAAAACTAACAGCTTTGACTTTGGAAGGCCTAGGAAGCTTTTTTAGTGCTCCAACTTAACGAAGTTTTCAAGTGAATAGTATCTTTATCCCGTCAAAAAAGAAACTGAGTTGTATCTTTCGATTACTAGTCAAGAAATTATAAGATTTTTTATTTGACCAACAAGCAATTAAGAGATAGTATAAATTTTTTGTTGAATAATTGGGCCTCACGTATTTATTTATTTGCTTATTTACGAAGAGTGTATGTACTATCACTATGTATCATTGTCATTAAAAGTCATCCAAAAAATTGAGGCTACACTACGGTTGGTTCGAAATAAAATATGCACATGTACATTTCATGCGTAAACAAATCTTGTTCAAAATCAACAAAGTCGGATGGGGCTACAACTAAAATTAAACGGGGCATTTTTTTTCAACTGAAATTTCAATCTTTCATAATTGCATTACAATATAAAATCTCCAAAGCTACAAATCAATTCCAATGAATCGAACTAGTTACGTAGTATATTCTTTCAAAAAAAATCTTTTATAAATCTAAACATAAGTTACGTAGTATATTCCTTAAAAAAAGAGTTACGTTCTAGTATTTCCTCTTGTCACATTTATAAGTGAAAAAATTATTTTTAAGTTCATTGAATATCAAATGTATTTGGCATATAATATATACCAAATACATTAGGTATTCAACGAACTCTAAAAGTAGTGTTTTACTTATAAATACAATTAGAGAAAGTATATTTCATCATTGATTTTGAAACAAATTAGTTACGTAGTATAATAACTTCCACAATACTTTAAGTTAGATGTTGTAAAACATTAGTCTTTTACGTTTTTTATGTAATAAATTAATCATTTAAGTCATAAAATGTTTATGCGACCGTTAAATGATAAGTTGGTATAAGTCTAAATTTACTTCTCTCAAAACTAGGGTTCAGATATAGGTCTATTATTTAGTCATAGTTTGAAACGAAATGAACCGATTACTTGATTTATAATCTTATCGATAAAATTCTTTTTAAAAAAATTCTTATTGATAAATTATTTAGGTGTAAAATTAGGTTTGAATTCAAAAAAAGACAAAGAAGAAAATGTACGTAATTAATCATGTTTAGTATTATAAACATTTTTTTAGTCCTACACTTCAATTATAAACGGTCATGTAAGTACTTAGCAAAATTGAATGAAAAATGTTAAACAATGTAAACATTTTATGATTTAAGGTCCAATTTGTTGCATTGAAAAATTAAATGAGTAAAATGTTACAGACATCTAAATTAAAGGACTGCATGAAATATTTGTCCTAAAAACTATACAACAATAACAAACAAGTCTTATCCCACTTAACTAAGTGGGGTCGGCTACATGGATCCAACTCATTGACCTCTAAAATCTAAATCTTTTTTAATGGTTTCTCTAATGATTTTCTTAGGTCTTCATTTACCTCTTTTAACCTGACTCTCCTCCATACGATCTACTATTCTTACAACGACATCTACAAATCTTCTCTCTACATGTCCAAATCATCTAAGCCTATTTATCCTAAAAACTATCAATTATAATTTTTCAGAAAATGCTACGAATGTCCTTAAAACATTAAGAAAACAAATACATAAAAATATTATATTGAAAAGTGTGTAATCTATTTTGAAGGGTTTAAAGATTGTGTTTTTTAATGTAAAACTTCAATGTTTTGCTTTGTTAACAAATGCCATAAGAGCACTTGTTATTGTTGGCCCGACCTTCACAGGTCTCTTCCCATGCGAGACTGCCCTTTTCCGTTTTTTTTTTGTTCCAACATGTTTAGCAACCGTTGGATATGTTTGGTAATAAATGGATGGTTGTGATCTTTGGTGACTTTTTTTTTTTTTTAACAAAGAGTAGTGCAGAGAGCACTACCCAAATTCATTCAAATAAAAAGGAAAGCATACAAAAAGAAAAGTGGGATATATCCCAAACCTTTTCAAAAGGTGGTGAACCTAAAGTTGGGCATTCCCAACATATTTTTAACCACTTCCTGTCTAATTGAGTTAGGGGCATCATGCCACCACATAAATCCATTTAAGTTTAACCCTATATTAGCTAAGGCATCGGTGCAGACATTACCTTCTCTATAGATATGAGACACAATGAAATTCATACTTTTCGTAACTTCCATGCAGTTTGTCGACCTGTTTCTTAGAGACCAAGGAATCATAAGATGATTTTTGAAAGCTAGCAGCAGAAGCGATGAATCAGCTTCGAGCCAAAGCTGATTCCAATTATTATGGTGAACTATTTCTATAGCCAAAATTGCACCAAAGATCTTAGCAGTGAAAGCAGAATCAGTAGAAAGGTTTTGAGCAAAGAACCTCTTGTGAAACCTTCAGATGATGTAAAAATTCCCCCACAAGCAGCCTATGTAAGGTTTCTGGCGACTGCACCATCGGTGTTCACCTTCAGCCAAGATGAAATTGAAGGGGCCCAAATAACCTCTTTGATGGAAGGAGCCTTAGGAGGGTGGATATTTATCTTTAAAGCTTTGAGAATCCTGAACTATGTCATGTCTACAGCAGATGTTTTCTTTGTATGATTACCAGAGAAAGCCGTACTAGATATAATAAGGTTAATAGCAACTTTCCAATGGATAATTTTATTTTGGAATCTTACTTGGTTGCGAACATACCATATGATGTTAATGATATTCACTAAGCAAGCAGCAATGGCAATTTTGCACTGTGGAGTCCATCTCATGTCGCATAATCTCCATATATCAGATGTTGCATTTAAGATTAGAGGGAAATTTAGAATAGAGGAGAACCAGTTCCACAGTTTAGCAGCGAAGGAGTAGTGCAAGAATAAATGGTTTGAAGATTCGGCACAAGCTCTGCAATTGGAACACATAGAGACTACATTACTTCCTCTTTCCATCATCTTCTCGTCAGTGGGAAGTTTATCATGCATGAGTCTCCATGCCATCATGGACTTAGAGGGGGGAATGTCCGAACTCCAAATATTCTTGGCCCAATGGAATCACTGCCCTGTATGAGACTTGTGAAGGTAAGCTTCCTTGAGGGATAAACAACCTGTACTAGTATGCTTCCAGACAAGTTTATCCTCCAAATGAACTTTTGGGATAATAATTTGATCAAGAACCTGAGACAAATTAGGAAACATATTTTCAAGAGACGAAGGGATGGACCATTTATGGTCTGCAATGAAGTCAGAAACCTTAGATGAAAGATTAGATACAATATGAGGAGGAATATTGAATCTCTCACCAATTGTCATACCACACCAACTGTCAGACCAAAAGTGAATGTTGTTGCCATTGCCCATCATCCAGCTAGAGTTTTCAGTTATTAAAGAGTACTCGCTTTTCATACTACTCCACAAAGATGAATGAATGTGATAAGCCACCGGTTTTCTATTTGAAAGAGCTCTACCTCTCAAAGAAATTGCCCAAGGCTCCAAAGAGTTTAACATATCCCATCCTAACTTTAAATTTGAAGCTTCATTAAGAGATATCAGAGACCTGAGACCCATACCCCCTTCTTCCATAGGCTTACAAAGCTTCTTCCATGCCACCGTTACCATTTTTCTCTTCTCAATGTCCCCGCTCCATATAAAATTTCTGCACCATTTCTCAATTTCCTTCAATAAAGCAATAGGCCAAGAGTATACTGACATACTATGAACCAACATAGCTTGAATGACGGATTTTATGAGAAGAACTCTTCCAGCCATTGATAACAATGATGCCTTCCATGAAGCAAGTTTGATTTTTACTCTGTCAGCAATAGCTCGTAATTGAGAATTTTTTGGCTTACCTTTGAAGATTGGCACTCCCAAATAGTTGAAGGGAAGTTCACCTGCTTGAAACCCTAGACAGTTTACCAAATAATTCAACCTTCCTGTTGGTATGGAGCCTGCATAAATGGTGGATTTTGAAGGGATAATGTGTTGACTAGAAATACTAGCATAAGTGAGAAATAACTCCTTCAAAGCATTCACAGATGAAATGTTTCCTTTACAAAAAATCATCACATCATCAGCGTATAAAACATGCGAGGGAAAATTATGATTCTTAGAGCTATTGATTAAGTTAACTTTTCCTTGATCAACAAGAGTTGTTATGGATCTGCTGAGTACATCTTCAACTATGCAAAACAAGAGGGGGGACAAGGGATCACCCTGTCTAACCCCTCTTTTACATTTAAAATAACCATTTTGGGAGCGATTGATTGAGATTGATAAAGTTGCAGATTCAAGAATAACTTGTATCCAGTTGCAGAAAGTGTTGTTGAAGCCATAAGCTTGAAGAACTTTAAGAAATGGCCATTCTAGGGTATCGAAAGCCTTAGCAATATCCACTTTGAAAGCGAGATTTCCCCCATAGGTTTTTTTGTCCAATAGATTGATAACTTCAGAGGTGAGACAAATACAATCTTTGATTTGACGACCTTGAGTGAACCCTTTCTGTTGCGGAGAGATGAGAGTTGGCATGATTGAAGCAATTTAGTCTGCTAAGATTTTTGAAACAATCTTGTATTTGAAATTTGCAAGCGCAATGGGCCTATATTGAGAGACTGTGTCTGCATTTGGTGACTTAGGTATGAGAATGAGAGTATTTGCATTATAGTTCGACATCAGCCAACTTTTAGTGAAGAATTCTAGAACAGCTTTGTGCACATCATTCTTGACAATATCCCAGTATGTTTGAAAGAAAACAGCTCCAAAACCATCCGGACCTGGTGCACCTTCTTTGTTTAAATTAAAGACCGCATTGTGAACTTCCTCCATAGTGGGAATCAAGGTAAGCATGTTATTGATTGAGTCAGTCACCAGGTTCGGGATAACTTCTTCCACCAAATTACTATCCTACAAAACCGAAGAAAAACAAAACAAATTCATAAAGTGGTTAGTTATATGAGTTTTTATTTGCTCAGGCTAGGTAATCAATTGTTCACCATCCTTCATTGATGTGATTTTGTTGGTTTTTGCTTTGATTTTGGCTGTTCTATGGAAAAATTTAGTGTTTATGTCACCTTCGACATGCCATTTAACATTCGCTTTTTCCTTCCAGAAACATTCTTCTTTGGCTAGGGCAGTGTCAAGGTTTGTCTAGGCAATTTTTTGTTGCTCTAAGAGATGATCTGTGTGTCCTAGGGTGTCAATTTGGTTTTGAATGGAGTGCAGATGAGCTTCAGCATTTCTTACCAACTCATGAACATTGCCAAATACACATCTATTCCAAGTTTTGAGTTTAGATTTAAGAGATTTAAGCTTCTGTGAAAGCACAAACATATCGCAGCCAACATATCTTTCTCTCCAACTGGATGCTACTAAGTTTTTACACTCCTCATGTAAGGTCCACATCTTAAGGAACTTGAATTGGTGAGGTTGAGATTCTTCATTCATTTGCAACTCCAAAAGGATAGGGTAGTGGTCTGATTGTTGCTTGATTAAAGTTGAAGCAGATATAGATGAACAAATATCCAACAGCTGATTGTTACATAAAGCTCTATCTAACCTTTTTTCCGTATATCTTCTCCCATGTCTCCCATTGGCCCAAGTATACTGCACGCCTCTGGTGGGAAGGTGATGAAAATTATCTGTGTTGGACCAATTCAAAAACTCATCCATAGGTAAAGTTGCAGGAGGTGTTGCGCCTCTATGCTCGTGCGCCCCAATGATTGCATTGAAGTCTCCAATAGTGCACCATGGTATGGAAAACTGGTTGTGGCAATTAATTAGGTCATTCCAAAACAGCCTTCTGTGCAAATAACAAGTAGATGCATAAACTGCGGAAATACCTAAAGTGGTGGAGTTGTGTGTAAAGGTAAGATAAACATGTTGATTGGAAGAGGCAACAATTGTTGGGTTTAGGTTGGAGTACAAAAGCACCAAAGGTTGGGGAGGTTGTTTTGTCTGGTGTTAGAAGCAAAAAAATTGAAACCAAGTCTGAGAAACCAGGTTTGAGGTAATCTATCATAGCTAATCCATGGTTCAGCTAAAAATATAAAATCAGGTTTATTTTCAAGGATAAGATTTTGTAGTGCCAATCTTGATGGGGTGTTGGCAATACCCCTGATATTCCAGAAGATAATCTTCATAGGAAAGGTCTAGGGTTTCTAGGTTTAGACCTAGTTTCATAGTTGTTTTTGACTGTGGTATTTTTGGTTTTCTGAGCTTTTTTCTTTGCCTTACTAGTAACCAATTGAAAACCAGAAGCCTGCAAATTGAGTTGGTCCTCTCTATTTAGCGCATCATCTATTTCTTTCTCCAAATTCCTTTGTTCTTCAGATTGTCCTCCTTCCTCCGTAGGCAATTTTGAGCCGTCAGCTGGTTGTTCCGCTAGATTGGCCCAAGATTCGTTCAAAAAAACCATGTCATTCTGAATTCTCACCGGTGTAGGTTCTTTTTGGTCTTGACTAGGCGAAGGTGATCCAACTTCTTCCATATTCTGTTGTGTTGCATCAACGAATTCGGAATCCTGCGAGCTAGAATCATTAGTATCTTCATTGTATTGAATTGTAAGGTGTGCCCTGTTGACAACCTCTGCTGGAATTTCAGTAGCATTTTTTTCCACACCTTTGGAAGCACCAGGGTTGCTTGTAGCTATCAAAGGAACCTGTTCAGGTGCATCTTTCGTTAAATCATAATCATTTCTATTTTCCACATTTGTTAAATGTGCCCTGTTGTCATCTGTTGATGGATTTTCAGTAGCATCTTTCTGCACCCTTTTTGAAGCATCAGGGTTGTTTGTAACAATCAAAGGAACCTGTTCAGGCGCCTCTATATCTAAATCAACAACTTCAATTTCCAAATTGACCACTTCGTGGTTTTTATCAAAATCATCCACCATGGATTTACCTTTTCCTTTCTTGTTATTTTTTGCTTGTTCAGTATTTAGGTTATCATTCTTCTCCTGTTTCCTACAGTTACTTAGTTGGTGCCCTATTATTCTACAACTTGTACAATAATCAGGGATTTGTTCATAATCAAGGTCAACAAACATAGCAAAACCTTTCCTTTCCACCAGAGTTCTATACAAACGTTCTTTTTCCAGATCAATATCAATTAAAACCCTAGCAAATAATCCAAAGGTACGTTCAAACATGTTTTTACCTGCGCTTGCATCAGTGCAAATTGGGTTTCCCGCACTACTAGCAATCGCGAATAGAATCTTAGGTCTCCAATATTCTTGAGGAAGCCCGTAGATGCGGAGCCACACCTGAGCTGATGAATTCTTTTGCGTAGTAGGAGTGAAATCGTTGGTTCAAGCGAAAAGCTTCAATAATCCTGGATTTAGATTCATGGAACCCACTAATCTGGCTCTTCTAGCGTCTTCTATGGATGAAAAAACAGAGCTCATAGTATCCCTTTCCAATAAAAGAGATACCCCAACGCCCAAAGCCTTTCCAGATCATCTTTAACTTTTCACGCAAGGCAAAAGTGGTAAGGGTGTGGCGCCCTTAGGCCAGATGATCCTGGCGTGTAAATTAAACTTGCATGCTTCCATACCTAGTTCATATTCATCCTCAGGGATTGTAATAGCGTGATTATTGCCTTTAACACTGGTTTTGGGGAGTTGACTCATGGGAATGTCACAAACGTTTTGTAGGGCTTGAGCAAAGGTTTTCTAGTTGTTTGGCTTGGATTTAGGGACGATCTTTGAGGGTTCAGCATCTTGAAGGCAAAGCCAAGGGACCTGGAACGGTTTAGAGGCCATCGGTTGAGGTAAGGTTAGGCAGTGAAGAGGGGTTGAGATGGATGAAGGAGATGGTGAACAGTATTACGTTCGCCAGAGCTGCAAGTTGTTCATTTTTTTTTTCAATTAGTCATCAATCTTTGGTGACTGTGATACACTAATTCTTGAATATTTAAACAGCTTAAAAAAGTATTACTGTTCTAAAAAAAGGCAATATAAGTTGAAATTTTAATTAGAAAATGGTTGTTTTTCTTAAAGTCCCAGGCACGGTAATTTTGTATGATTTATATTTTTTTGTTTACTATTGCTAATATTGCCAAATTTCATTAAACATCTCTAAAAATTAAATCTTGTCAAAAAAAACATCTCTAAAAATTAAATTTCAATTGAAATTTTATCAAATAAAAATTTTATTTTAATTATATTCAATTGTACTGCTACTTATTAAAATATAATGTAGTTTGTTGATTTACTAGTGTAACGATCCATGCCAAGCACGAAATACATTGATTTTAATTTTTTTTAATGAATTTTGTTCATTAAAATACAAAATATGGCATAAGACTAACGGATACAAAAAATATAATATAAATCGCATATTTAATTTTTATTTTTTATTTTTATCACATTGGTATCCTTTTTATGATGTAGAAAACAGAGAGACAATAATAGATTGCAATAAAGAAAAAAAGTAATAACTTTATTTCTGTAATTTAAGCAGCAACCCAAAAATTTTGGCTAGCATTGTGGCATTTTAGATTCATTTTCAAAACTTGATCACTAAATTACAATAATTTGATAGACAAAAGTGCAATCAAGTCTAATTTCACAAAAACACAATTAAGCATAAAATCTATAATACCGTAAATAACTATCAAAGTCTCACATAAAAAATTAACAAATTAATACACATTGGTTACACAAAGATGTCAATTGTGATAAGTAAATTGTGTGTATTTAGTCCCCGTGAGCATAACTCAGTTGGCAGGGACATGCATTATTATATGCAGAGGTCGGGGTTCGAACACTGAACACCTCTCTTATTCACTTTGAAAAATGTGAATTCTAGCCTAGTGGCTACTTGACAAAAAAAATAAAAAATTGTGTGTATTTAATTATGGTATGTATATATTAATTACATAAATTTAAATGACTTTGGAATTTAAAATATAAAAAATATAATATATCGTTTATTCCTTGAGACAAAAAAATCATTATTATTATTAAGCTTGATTGCAGTTTTGGTCCCCTTATTTTCACTTTTTTGCAGAATTGGTCCCCCTATTTTAAAATTAGACAGTTTTGGTCCCACCATCATATTTTTAAGCTATAAAAATGTGATGTGATAAATTTTGAATGTCATGGAAAGTGATCTGAAGATGGAAAACATCAACATCGATGAATTTGTAACGAAATTCCTTTGAAAACTCCATTTAAAACATATTATATCACAATATTTTACACAAAATATTTGAAAAAGGGACCAAAACCGTCGAATTTTAAAATAGGGGGATCAATTTCGTAAAATGGTGAAAATAGGGGGACCTAAACTGCAATTAAGCCTTATTGTTATTATTATTATTATTATTATTATTATTATTATTATTATTATTATTATTATTATTATTATTATTACTATTATTATTATTATTATTATTATTACTATTTCCGCTATTTTCATTGCGCTGACGTTTGAAAATTATGAGCGGTGTTTTTTTATGAAATTTTGATTAAAACTAAAAATATAAATGACTGTTGCTTTCAAGATATAACAATCCAAACTAACCATGATTATCTATTTCAACTAGCGAAAAGACGGGCACTCACGTGCCCGTCTTTCCGCTTTTTTATTGCGCTAACGTTTGAAAATAGTAAACCGTGTTTTCTTACAAAATTTTAATTTTGATTAAAATAAAAAATATAATTTTTTTTGCTTTCAAATCACATTTATCTCTTACTCATACAACTTAACTGGTCTAGCAACACTTAACCTAATTTTAATCTAATTACTTTTTGTTGAACTTTAAATACTCTAAAAAAAAGATTAGTAACAAACGTGAGCAAAAAATAATGTTAAAGATTGGACTTTAAATACTCTATAAAAAATATTAGTAACAAACGTGAGGAAAAAATAATGTTAAAGATTGAACTTCAAATCCTCTCAAAAAAAGATTAGTAACAAACATGAGCAAAATATAATGTTAAAGATTGGACTTTAAATCCTCTAAAAATATTAGTAACAAACGTGGGGAAAAAATAATGTTAAAGATTGAACTTCAAATCCTCTGAAAAAAAGATTAGTAACAAACATGAGCAAAATATAATGTTAAAGATTGAACTTTAAATGCTCTAAAATAAAATATTAGTAACAAACGTGAGGAAAAAATAATGTTAAAGATTAAACTTTAAATCCTCTGAAAAAAAGATTAGTAACAAACGTGAGCAAAATATAATGTTAAAAATTGAACTTTAAATCCTCTAAAAAAAATTAGTAACAACCGTGAGCAAAAAATAAAGTTAAAGATTGGACTTTAAATCCTCTAATAAAAAAGATTAGGACTCAAAATATTTTAGAAACAGATTTGTTAGCACTATATTAAATATTACTAAGTAGGGTTCTCACAATTCATAGTTCGTTCTCGCATTGTTTAGTTTTTCTCAACCTCTCTCGGTCTTCTGCATCATAATTCAAAATTAACGTCTATGTTTTTTTCTTTTTCTTTCATGTTACATGCCTTGACAATAAAAGATAATATCAATGTTTCTTTTACATAACATGTCATTTATACATTTATGTTATGATGTTACTAATTACTATTAGAATAAACAATAAAAGATCATTATTTTATCTTTATTTTATATACAGGCAAACTAAAATATGTTGAGTTCATAAATAATTTTGTTATATGTCTTGGCAATATTTTGTTTATAAATCAATATATCAATAATTTTCATTAATATTTTAAAATTTTAATCAAAATTATACAAACAAACATAATAAAATAATCACATGTGTTCCTTCAAAAAAAAATAATCACATGTGTTAGCGCAGTAGAAAGAGCAGACAGATGAGCACGATAGTGCCCGTCTTTCCGCTAGTAGATATAGTATAGAGTCAATGAAACCAACAATATAACAAAAATATATATAATCTAAATTCTTATTTTTTTAATGACATCAACAACAAATTTTTAGAGATGTTTAATAAAATTTGGCAATATTAGCGTAGTAAACAAAAAATATAATACAAAATTACCGTGACTGGGACTTTTAGAAAAAACCACCCTTTTCTAATTAAAATTCCAACTTATATTGCCTTTCAGTTTTTTTTAGAACAATATTACTTTTTTAAGCTGCTTAAATATTCTAAGGAACAGTGTATTACACACCAAAGATCACAACCATCCATTTATTACCAAACATATCCAACGGTTGCTAAACATGTTGGAACAAAAAAAAAAAGAAAAAGGACAGTCTCGCACGGTAAGAGACCTGTGAAGGTCGCGTACCGTTATTGTTACTCTGTCCTATATCTAATTATTAACACGTTTTCATTCTTTACTCAATTATTGGCATACCATTGAAAACGACTTGCCTAGGTTCAAGCCAATGTCAAACTTTGAGTATTGAACCAATGAGTATCAAGGACAACCCGGGAATAAAAGTGAAGTAAAAAAGAAAGGAATATTATTACATTACAGTTTTACCTCATTCACTTTGGGAATTCACTTGAATTAGTCGTGCTTGCTTTTATGTTGTTGAAAAGGTTGAAAGAAAAATTAGGCAAAACAAATTAAAAAGAGAGGTGGGTATTGCAAGAAGAAAAATGATTTTGGATTGGACGGTGAATTGGTATAGTACATGTACATGTACATGTACATGTACATGACAAATTGACAATGATGCTAATCAATGAAATGTACTAGTCAGTTTTTTGGTATACCCTATCCTTCCTTACGTTTGTGATAAGCAACAAAAGTATCAGGTACATAGGGATCTAAACATGGATGTCATAAAATAAAATAATCAAACAGGGCAATTGCTAGAATCTCCTAAGAAAAAAAGGTAATTGTTTGGATATATAAAAGTATTAAATGTGATTTATGGTGGACCAATTGATAGAATTTTAACAAATTTACTCGACAATAGATACAAGTATATCATGTAACTATATGAAAAATAATAATTGTATAACCATTTTTCCTTAAAAAAAAAATTTGTACAACCATTTTTAACATAACTTTCTCACATACTCTTATTGTGTTCGTACTCTCTCCCCTATTATTTGTTTCTCTATTGTTTTGATCAATAAAAAAATTATAACAAAAGTTGTCATAAAATTGATATACAAATATCATTACTCTAATTATATTCAGGGAAATGTTAATTAGTGCACTTGGGGCACTACATAATGACTTTAAACGATAACTTTTTATGAAAGTTTGTGCAATAAAGTATATTGAAAATTGAAAACATTAACATTTTTAAAGAATAATAATTTCTTAATTGAAAACTTTGCCCCAGAAGAATTCGTTAACAAGACTCTCATATTTATATATAGGGTCATGCTAAATTGTGTAATAACAATAAATTAAAGCTGTATGCATGTCATGGTTTGTCTGTGTCCGAGCTGCAAAGCCATCTTGGAGAAGAAAAGTATTGACAGAATTAATGTCATATATCTAGTGAATTTGTGGCTAGGGTAGGACTGACCAAATTAGGAATCATTTTATCTATTCACTCTATTAAAATAGACATCTCAATAGGCTTAACCACCTCTCCAAAAAAATTTTGCTTAACCAAAAGAATCATCAAAACCATCACAGACCATCTATAAAATACATCTCAAATATAATATTAAAGACCAAGTTCAAATTGGGGACAATTGTGTCAATTTCGCTTTAGTTTAAAAAAAAGATTTAATAGACCTTTACTTCCCTGTAATATAGAGCACTTTTGGTTTTACCCCCTGTAGAAAAAAAAAATTAGATTTGGTCCTTGTAAAAATTTTTTGTTTTAGAATATCCTCTAGGCCAACTGACTTTGCATTTTCGCTGAGGTGGCACGCTGAGTCACCTTTTTATGATGATATTGCACGCTGACTGTATAATTAGTTTTATTTTTTTTTATAGGGTACACATGGCATTTGTGATTTTTTTTTAAATAAAAATAAAAAAAATATGAAAAATACCAGAAAAATTAAAAAATTATGGAAAAATTAATAAAAATATTAAAAAATTAAAACAATTCTAGAAAACTTGATAAAAATGAAAAAAATCTTGCAAACTGAAAAATAATGAAATAAATTTGGAAAAATTAATAAAAATGAAAAAAAATTGGAAAAATTAAAAAATTATAAAAAAAATCTGGAAAAATTTAAAAAAATGAAATAATTTTGGAAAAATTTAATATGTATCCGAATTTTTGAAAAAATTTATGAAAAAAAAAATCAATTAAATTAAAATTATAAATAAATTCGAAAATATAATATTATCTAATTAATAATTATTTTGATTTTGAAAATTAATTTCCATAATTTTATTTTATTCAAAAATATTTAGACTTTTTGTATAAATATAAATGTTAATTTCTTGAATTTTTCTTTTTATATAAAATAAAACTTCTTACATTCGAAAAAAAAAGATTTATTTATCATTTTTATTAATTTTTCCAAATTTGTTTTCAATTTTATTAATTTTTCCAGATTTATTTTCGTTTTTTAATCATTTTTATTAATTGTTCCTGTTTTATTATTTTTCCAGAATTATTTTTAATTTTTTAAGAATTTTTTATTTTTATTTAAAAAAATCACAAATGCCACATGTACTCCATAAAAAATAAAAATAAAAATAATTATACAGTCAGTGTGCCATGTCATCAGAAAAATTTGACTCAGCGTGCCACCTCAGCGAAAATGCAAAGTCAGCTGGCTTAGGGGGGTATTCTAAAACAAAAAAAAATTTACAAGGACCAAATCCAATTTCTTTTTTTAGAGGGGGCAAAACAAAAAGGGCCCTATATTACAGGGGGGTAAAAACCTATTAACCCAAAAAAAAATATTGAGGGAAACATGCTTATAACATTTCATTGATAATAAGAGTTTCAAATTTCAATACAATTGGGTATATCAAAATAAACAGGGGGACTAACTAGTAACGTGGCTTCTCTTGCAAGAGCATGGGTAACCTCGTTGGCTTGTCGCCTAACAAACTCCACCCTAGAGTTAGAAAAGAAAGAAGTAAACAAAGAACAACAAGATGAATTGATAATAAGAGTTTCAAATTTCAATACAATTGGGTATATCAAAATAAACAGGGGGACTAACTAGTAACATGACTTCTCTTGCAAGAGCATGGGCAACCTCGTTGGCTTGTCGCCTAACAAACTCCACCCAAGAGTTAGAAAAGAAAGAAGTAAACAAAGAACGACAAGATGAAATAATGCAATCAAATTCGGACGTGTCGTTCCTATTAGAAAGAAAAGCATCAAATGTCAACTTAGAATCCATTTCAAAATCCACGCTATCAAATTGCATGTCACTCAGCCATTGTAAAGCCAAATGCAAGCCAAGAGTTTCACCCACATCAACCGAAACTAGACAAGGATAAGTAACTGTCTTGACCAGAACAAAGATACCATTTGAATCACGAACACAAATGTCAATGTATGTACGGTTGAGAGAAGAAGATAAAGGTAGCGTCAATATTGCATTTGTATATCTCCTCGGCATAGGGTGCTGCCACTTATGTGGTACCGAAGTGGATTTTGAAAATGATGAAATTGCTTAAATGTGCTTCATGGGACAAAGGAAAAATTCAATTGAGGAATGCCTTACAACCTCTAGAAGAAAATGGTACCTAGATAGCGGTTGCTCAAGGCATATGACAGGGGACACTTCCATGTTCATTGAATTTACAAGGAAGAAACAATGATTTGTCTCCTACAACGACAAAAACGAAGGTAAGATCTTAGGTAAGGGTGTTGTGGAAAATCCCTCCACAACCCCCATCAAAGACGTGATGCTAGTTGATGGGCTTAAACATAACCTCCTTAGTCTTAGTCAATTTTGCAACAATAGATTTACAATTACTTTCAATGCCCAATGTTGCATCATTTAACATAATAGCGACAAGGATGCTATGTTTAGTGGTTTGTGTGTCGATAATGTATATGTTCTTGATTTAGATGATGTATCATCAAGTGGAGCTAACTGTCTCATGGTGAAGATTCTTGGCTATGGCATAGACGATTTAGTCATGTCCACTTTGATTTGCTAAACAAAGTATTGTCCAAGGATCTAGTAATTGGTTTGCCTAAAATTAAATTTGAAAAAGACAAATTATGTGATGCTTGTCAAAAGGGGAAGCAAACTAGAGTGTCTTTTAAACCCAAAAATGTTGTTTCTACTTCAAAACCTCTAGAGCTTCTCCACCTTGATCTTTTTGGTCCCTCAAGGACAAGAAGTTTAAGTGAAAATTATTACGGTTTTGTAATTGTTGATGACTTTTTTAGATTTACTTGAACCTTATTTTTGTCTAGCAAGGATGATACCTTTGATTCCTTTGCTAAATTTCCTAAAGTTATCCAAAATAATTTTTCTTTGAAAATTATATCTCTTATAAGTGATCGTGGTGGTGAGTTTGTTAACCATCACTTTGAAGACTTTTGCGATGAGTTTGGTATTTCACACAATTTCTCATGTCCTAGAACTCCTCAACAAAATGAAGTTGTTGAAAGAAAGAATAGAGTTTTGGAGGAGTTAGCTAGGACTATGATAAATGAAATGAATCTCCCTAAGTACTTTTGGGCGGATGCAATTAATATTGCATGTCATGTCTTAAATACAATTGTCCTTAGACCTATCCTAGATATGACACCCTATAAATTACTTAAGGGAAGGAAGCCAAACCTGTCATATCTAAGAGTTTTTGGTTGCAAATGTTTTATCTTAAACAATGGAAAGGATAAGTTAGGCAAATTCAATGCAAAGGCGAATGATGGTATTTTCCTAGGATAGTCATCTAATAGAAAGGCATATATAGTTTATATTAAACGGACCCTCGTTGTTGAGGAGTCCATTCATGTTGCTTTTGATGAGACGTCTCCCCAAGCGGTTGACACTAAGGAGATTGTCAAAGATGGTGACTAACAAGAAGCTCCTCCGAAAAATGAGGACAACAAAGATAAGGAATTTGAGAGAGATGTCCAAGAGGAAGAAAAATAAGAAACCTCACCATTGTCTCCTCATGATTGGATCACCACGAGACCATCCATTGGACCTTGGAGAACATTCTTGGTGACATTAAAAGGGGAGTAAGTACAAGGTCTTAGGTAAGTAATTTTTGTGGTTTTACCGCTCTCGTTTCACAAATTGAGCCTAAGACCACAAAGGAAGCAACAATTGACGAAGTGAGGAGGTTATGTGATGCTTGTCAAATTAGCATGACCCAAGATGAACTAAATCAATTTAAAATAAATGAGGTTTGAGACCTTGTCCCTTGTCCTAAAGGAAAGTCGATTATTAGGACCAAGTGAGTTTTTAGGAACAAGCTGGACGAAAAATGGGATAATCACAAGAAATAAGGCAAGACTTGTAGCAAAAGGGTATAACCAAGAGGAAGAGATTCACTATGAGGAGACCTATGCTCATGTAGCCCGACTCGAAGCTATACGATTAATTTTGGCATTTGCCTCTTGCCTTGATTTCAAGTTGTTTCAAATGGATGTTAAATCCGCCTTTTTAAACGGTTTACTAAGTGAGGAGGTCTGCGTTTTTCAACCACCCGGATTTGAGGATATTGAATATCCTGATCATGTTTACAAGTTGAAAAGAGCTCTTGACGGTCTCAAACAAGCTCCTAGAACTTGGTATGAGCGTTTGAGCAAGTTTTTGTTAGAAAGAAACATATAGAATGAGATCTTAAACCGTTCGGGTGTTTTAGAAAGAAAAAAAGGCAAATAATTGTAGTAAAGATTTTTTTTTCAAAAGTAGCAACAATTTTTTTATATTTTGTTTAACTTGTATGCAAATAACCTTAAAATGACAACTAAAAATGAAATAGTAAAAAAAATTCTCAAAATATTTTCTCAACAAACTCAATTAATTATGTTAAAACAATATTTAGTCAAATCAAACTTTAAATAACATTGAATACTTCCGCGTTTAAATAATTTCAAACATTTAATACAAGATATATCAAAGTTTAATGTGGGCACGTTTCTTGACCCATAACGTTATTCATTACTGCTATGAAGGGGAAAAATAGTGATTCATTCAATACTGTTAACGCATTTATGTCTGGACTTGGAATATGGCCCAAAACCAAAGAGTCTCAATAAAACTCCACCATAAATTCTGTTGTAAATAGCAATAAAAACAATTGAAGTTTGAATTCATCAGATACATTTTAATGACAATAAATGAGAATTTTTAATTTCGACTTATGCATTAGTACAAAAATACTACTCGTCTACTGCTATTCTTTCAATATACTCCATACATAGTATTTTTAAGATAATTTTACACATACTGAGAAGAGGAATACTAGCTTAACAAATAAAAATTGTCATAAAAAACTAAAAATAAAAAGGGTTAATAAATCGAAATTGATAATACAAACCGTTGAAAAAAACTTGGACCAATAAAATAAAGGATAAAATTACATCTGGTGATCGAGTCTATTTGCTTGTTTCGGCATCGGCTAATTTTTACCTAATGTATTTTTTTTTTGGGTTGACTTTGTTGTCATGTTTGTGGACTTCTTGGACGCACCTTGTGTTAAAGAGGATTATCCTTCGACGTTAATATAATTCATGTTTGTTTGTTATAAAAAAGAAAATTACACCCAGTGTAGCATTTTAATTAAAATCCCCAGTAAGTCAAGCGCCGTTGTAATGATTTCACTGACTAAGTAAAAGAAGAAATAGAAATCCTCCAAGTGTAGAACCATAAAAAAATACTCCATTTTAAGGGGGTGTGAAGTGTGTGTGTATATATATATATATATATATTTTTTTTTTACCACAGTTAGATTTTGATGAAGTCATACAGAGCATGTTTATATATCAATGATTAATTACACATGAAAAATTTCATCCCACCAAAGCACCAAGGTGGATTATGATTGATAAAAATAAAAAAACAGGACAAAGGTATCAAAATATAAAACAGAAATTGAAAAAATTTCCATTAGTTTCAATATACATAAAACCCTGGCCAATATCCCCCTTCAAAATGATCCTATTCCTTAAACCAACTAAATTTATCTATCATTCAATTTACAAAATTGTAAAGAAAAAAAATTATATTAAAAATGTAGGTAAATAAATAATTACCAATTATCCTTAAACCACTTATTAAATTGAAATATTAAGATCAATCCTAGGTTTCTTCATAGTTGGAATTGGTACAATAGAGTTACACCTAGGACATTTAGGATTATTCTTCATAATCAATACATAAGATAAGCAACCAGGACACCCTGCAGCCATTGGTGATGATATCATTTTCTCTTGATCACTTTCTTCTTCTTGATGATTTGGTTCTCTTATCGACGATGAAGAAGAAGAATATGAAGGCGATGTTGCTGAAATCAATGATTTCAAGAATGACGACCTTTTCCTTATTGGTTCTTTTTCAGCTCTTTCAAGTGCTGATTTCACTTTGTCAAGAGTGCATACACTTTGGTAATTGCTTGTTGGTAAAGCAGATGAAACAAGTTTTAGGTCTAAATTTGATTCATCAAAAAGGTTCAATGGAACATTTGATTGTGTTGATGGGAAATTCAGGTCTTGAAGTTTTGGTGTTGTTGATTTTCCTTGATTTTTTTGTTCAGAAATTGGTGATTGGGTTAATGTGTTACACCTTTGAATATAAACTTTCCCTGACTGCATAAAAAAAACCAAAATTCAATTAGCAAAAATTGTAGAACTTAGTACTATACCATAATAAAAATGTAAATTGGTGTGAATATGATCTTTTAAATACTTCGTTTTACACAATGATATTTTTAATGCTATTAAACATAGAAATCTACATAATTTAATTTATGATTTGAGAAATCAATTATGTGACTAAATGAATGAAATTAAATGGTGATGTCACAGAATGTAATTGGTTATAAAGTCTTTATGATATATTTTATGGGTAAGGGGCGGTGGAGCAATCTGATCAAAATGGCGTCATGGATGCATATTTTCATTAACTTAGATATCAAAAAATTTGAAGACTTTAAATTCAGACTTTATGATAAATTTATGAGACATAAATACAGAGTACATAAGAACGAAAACTCGAGTAACTGCAGGCCTGCTGTTACATTAAAATGCAAAAGTTTAACACACATAACCATACAAATGAAACAAACACAAACAAATTGAATTCTAACTTTGTTATATCATTGCAAAAGAATTAAGAGATTAAAAAAAAAGTCCTAAACAAATTGAATTTT
>Ga0228711_1000822_pt1 | contig 41882 bp, 14 predicted proteins | sample MedpolnodulmetaG_2_FD_177996 | JGI IMG/M metagenome (GOLD analysis project Ga0228711, IMG submission 177996) | Root nodule microbial communities from Medicago polymorpha collected in Santa Monica, California, United States - brown nodules | ecosystem: Host-associated > Plants > Roots > Nodule...
TGCATAAGCAAGAAGAAAGGCAAATGGATTATTACTTTATATTTTATTGTGCTGCTACTATTACAGAATTTTTCTTTTCATCATTCAAAGGCTTTTAATTATTATCAGTTTGTTTTGATAGAGGAGACGTAACGGAATCGGTTGATCTTTCTTCAGTGTCATTTTGTGTTCGTTTTCTTTTGTTGCCCATACCGAATAAAGTTTGCAAATACACTGATTCACTGAGATGTACAAACAATGGAGACAAAGAACGCCCCAGATTTTGGTATAGCAATGGTATTTAAAAGTAATGTAAATGCTGTAAAGAAGGGAAATTATAAGGAGAACAAATGATTGGAATAAAATAGAGTAAAAATAGCGACTTTAATTTAATGATTACTATTCCAAATTTGTGTCTTAAATGAGTGGATATTTAACTGCCTTTTGTTACAAAACAATTTGGGGAGAGAGATGTAATTTGACCTGATTAATAGGGAAATAAGATATCTCTCAATTTTAAATTGGTCAATCCTTTTTTTTTTCTAAGGAAAATTGGTCAATCCTTGTTTAATCGAATACAATACAGGGGCGGAAATAGAGCAAAAAAAATAATCAAGAATTGGCGCATATGTAAGTCGAACCAAAAACAGTGGGATGACAAATACAAGGCTTTATCAATAGGCTACTCAAGTAATTCTGCAAATGTACATAGGAAAGATTAAGTTAACGTTTAATCATTGGATATGGTTAGTTTAACAAAATTAGAATGGGTTGAACACATAGTTAACCATGACTAGTCTCAAGTCAAGCTTACGCGTGGTCTATCTGACCAAAAACATTTATCGAAAACTAAACTAACCATAGTTTCATTGATTTCAATCAAACTTTACTTTTAGTTCATCCAACTAAGAAGAAAGGTCGAACAATTTTAAAATTAAAAAAAAAAGATAACAAAGTTAGATTGATGCAAAGTAAAGTCTCACCGTAGTCCACACTAGCTAGACAAAAGGTCAAATATATGTCAAAAACTTAAGTAGTCATAGTTTGACCCATCTCAAGTCAAGCTTTATACACAGTTCATCTGATTGAGAACAAAAGTCAAGTGTAACTGTAAGTAGACATTTATCAAAAACAAAACAAACACACAAAAAATTTATTGATCACGTGTAAAGCCTCACTAAAGTTCACCTGAGACAGAAGAGCGGTCGAACATTTGTCGAAACCTAAACTAACCATTGCTTCACTGATTTCAATTGAAGCTTACTTTTAGTTCATCCAATTGAGAAGAAAGGTCGAACCATTTTTTAAAAAAAACAAACATAACAAAGTTAGATTGATACAAAGTAAAGCCTCACTGAAGTCCACGCTAACTGGACGAAAGGTCAAACATATGTCAAAAACTTAAGTAGTCATAGTTTGACCAATCTCAAGTCAAGTCAAGCTTACACGTAGTTCATCCGACTGAGAACAATAGTCAAGTGTAAAAAACAAAACAAACACAAATTTTTTTTTACTAATCACGTGTAAAGCCTCACTAAAGTTCACCCAAGACAGAAGAGCGGTCGAACATTTGTCGAAAACTAAACTAACCATTGTTTCACAGATTTCAATCGAAACTTACTTTTAGTTTATCCAATTGAGAAACAAGGTCAGACCATTTTTAAAAAAACAAACATAACAAAGTTAGATTGATACAAAGTAAAGTCTCACCGAAGTCCACACCAACTAGACGAAAGGTCAAACATATGTCAAAAACTTAAATAGTTATAGTTTGACTAATCTCAAGTCAAGCTTACAAGTAGTTCATCCGACCGTGAAGAAAGGTCAGGCCATTTTTTATAAATGTACGTATCAAGTTATATTGATAGTGTGGAACGCCTCACTAAGTCCACCAGAGTCAAAAGAAAGGTCAAATATTGTTAAAAACTTAACTAACAGTAGTTTGACTCATATAAATTTCATTTTTGATTGTTAAAAAAAACAAGAGTTTGAGTCATCTCAAGTCAAGCTTACTTGTAGTTGATCTCAAGTCAAAGCAAACTCTTATAAAAATGTTCTGAGTGGAGTTAAGAGATTGAATTAAACTTTTAAAACAAGTTAAGGGTCCAAGGTGATTTATAAGTAAAAAAACAAGTTTACTAAAGTTCAACCAATCAAACGCGATTCACTTTTTAAACAGAATAAGTGGGTTGATGAGAACATTTTGATTCACCGTCTACATATTACAATTCTCTCTTTTATTTTTGGGTTAATAGGTCTTTACCCCCTATAATATATGTCACTTTTGGTTTTGCCCCCTGTAAAAAAAAAAAAATTGGATTCGGTCCTTGTAAAAAAAAATTGTTTTAGAATACCCCCCTTGGCCAGCTGATTGTGCATTTTTGCTGATGTGGCATGATGCGTCACCTTTTCGAATGACATGGCGCGCTGACTGTATATTTTTTTTTTATGGGGTACATGTGGCATTTATGATTTTTTTAATTTTTTTTTAAAAAAACGAAAAAAAATTATAAAAAAATCTGAAAAAATAAAAAAGTAACAGAAAAATTAATAAAAAAATTTAGAAAAAGAAAATAATTATGGAAAAATTAAAAAAAATGAAAAAATTAATATATTTCAAAAAATTCATATTTCTGGAAAAATTCATATTTCCATATTTTTTTTCAATAATGAAAAACTTAAAATATTTCGAAATTTATGAATATAATAAGAATAGAATTAAAAATGAAAGTTCAAATTTTTCTTTCGAAATTAAAAAGTTTGTTTTTTTTATTTTTTATACAGAAAATATTTTCATAATTAAAAAAACATAACATTAGACCATGAAGAATAGAATTAAGGGCTTGTTATTCAACAATATAACATGACTTATATACCGGTGTCAATCAATATCCATTGTATCCTGTTGTTCATCTAGATTATATTTTTGAATAAAATAAAATTCTAGAAATTAATTTTCAAAATAAGATAATTATTTAATAATATATTTTCTATTTTTTTATAATTTTAATTTAATTCAGATTTTTTTGAAAATTTTGATATATATTAATTTTTCATTTTTTTAATTTTTCCAGATTTTTTTTATTAAACTTTCTAGATTTTTTTCATTTTACCAGATTTTTTTTATTAAATTTTCTAGATTTTTTCATTATTTTTCATTTTACAAGATTTTTTTTTCATTTTTATTAATTTTTCCATAATTATTTCCGTTTTTATAAATTTTTTAATCATTTTTATTATTTTTTTCATTATTTTTCCTTTTTTATAATATTCTTTCGTTTAGTTTTTTTTTTTTAAGAATATTTTTAAAAAAAAATCATAAATGTCACGTGTACGGTGTACCCTATGAAAAATAAAAATAATTATACAGTTAGCGCGCCACGTCATCCGAAAAAAGTGTCGCAGCATGCCACATCAGTAAAAATGCATAGTCCAGCTAGTCTAGGGGGATATTCTAAAACAATTTTTTTTTACAAGAACCGAATCAAAAAAAATAAATTACAGATGGTAAATGCTATTAACCCTTTATTTTTTATTTACAAGACTATATTGTATAACTTTCTAAGATTATGACATAAACTAAAGTTGGTAAACTAAGTTTTTTATGTTGGGTCAAACTACCATATAACATTTAAGCATATGTAGTTGATCTAACTAGTATTTACCGTAATGGTGGTTGTTTAAAAGGAATATAAGTTAATACTACAATATTTATAAGATAAAAATTTGAATATAAATTACATGTTGGATAATATTTTTATAATAGTGAGGATAAAATAATTATTATCCTGTGAGACTGAGGGGGTAAGTAATTGTTCTTTTCATGTGATATGTTATCTCCGTCTCATAACAATTTTTCTTTGATATTTTTTTCTCTCAAAATAATTGTCATTTTAGAATACCAATACAACATTTATCATTTTTTTAAAAGGGTATTTTAGTAAACGATACTAAGTACAAATAATATTGATATTTTATTAGGGTCACGCTAACTTGTTCCCTTATGACACATGTTAAACATTAATGTTATTTCATTAATGGTAAGAATTTATTAAACATAAGGGCACAAGTTAGCATTTCCCATTTCATTAAATGATGTTTAATTTTATCATTTTTTTCTTCACAAAGATACTCATTTTATCATTAAAATCAACAAAATTAATCATTTTCAAAATACATGTCGCATTCAACCACTACACACATGCTAATACACAACTTTGACAATTAATATCTTTAATTATATATAATAAAAGATTATAAAAATTTGATATTTTAAAAATATTCATCGAGACAAAACAAACAACATCTTACATGCTAATATTTGTATTTATTTATTAGTTAAAAAATATTGTCAAAGTAAACTATTTGATATTTTTGTTCTTGCTTTCTTGGTGTTCTAGGTTTTGGAATGGAAGAAATCCAGATGAAATATGTGAAATTTTAATTGTTATAAGCCCTACAGTGTAAATTAAATAAGACTGAACACCTAAATATAATTAAATAAAAATTAAAAGTATTAAAAGTTACCTTATAATTAAAATTGACTCTTTTTTTTTTAGAAAAAAATGACTCATTTATTTTGACATTTAATGTTGCATATGTATATTACATTTTGATTGGTTGATATCTTGATGGAGTAATTACCCCTAAACAAGATAGGGTAATCTAGAAAAAACCCATTCAAGTGTGCAGAGCAGTGTTAGAATGTGATGAGAGGGTAGTTGTTGAAAGGAGTTGAAGAAGAATGAAGAAGAAATAGGAAACGATCGTTAGGAAAGAATAATGAAGAAGAAATTTTTGTTCTCACTTTCTTGGTGTTCTAGGTTTTGGAAAGGAAGAAATCCAGATGAAAAAAATTTGATGTGAAATTTTAATTGTTATAAGCCCTACGGTGTAAATTAAATAAAATTGAACACCTAAATATAATTAAATAAAAATTAAATGTATTAAAAGTTACTGCCTTAGAATTAAAATTGACTTTTTCTTTTATAGAAAAAATGACTTATTTATTTGACATTTAATGTTGCATATGTATATTATATTTTGATTGATTGATATCTTGAAAAGGTAATTACCCTCTAAATAAGAGAGGGTAATCTAGGCCTCCCTGACTTAACATGATTGTCATCTCCGCCTGATTGAAAGTTAATGGATTTATTTCTAATTTTTGTTCCAAATTGAATCCTTGTTTAGAAAAAGGATGAGAATTTAAGTATGAGAGTCATCGCACATTCTCAATAAATAAAACATTAGATTTAAACTAAAAAAACAAATATTTAAATATAAAGGTTAGACTTTAGGTTATTCAAAAGATTTCTTAATTTAAGGGGGTGTATTGGATTGAGATTTTGAGGGATTTTAAAAGACTCTTTAATTATAAAAAAAGTCATGTGGTATTCAATCAAAACTTTTATAAAATACAAATAAATCTCGTGGTATTCAATTAAGACAATCAATTTTTTTTTCAATGCAACGAAATCCGTTAGTATTCGATTAGGATTTCACACAACTTATAAAATGTCCTTCGGTATTTAAAAAGTTATAGATTTTGATGGATTTTTTTTATGAAATGGATTTCACGAGACTTTTTAGTTGAAAATGTGAACAAAATGTTCATTCAACAATCTCACAAATATTTGTGAGACTTTGTGAGACTCACCGGCGGAGCTATGCACAAGTGAGGGTGTCCTATTAAAAACTGCACCTGCACACCCTGAATACTTGATACGGCACCTGTACCCTGGCGACTGAACCAACTCCCTTCCGTGGTAGAATACGTTTGTCTATTTTCTGTTGAACCAACTCCTTTCATTTACTGTATTTTTTAATTTGAGCAACCAGAAACTTTCGACTGTCACTTTCTTTCATTATTTAAGAATTGATACTAAACTTAAAGTATGAAGCAAAAATTGAATCACTTGGAATCAAATTGTACACTGACTCATTACAAAGTAAGTTCGTTCTCGGTGTAGAAAACTTTCGGTCAATAGTTCGAGCTACCTTCACCGGAACAATGTTGATGGATTGTGAGGCTTCAGTTAATTTCATTCGCGTAAAATTTTAGATATCTGCTCAATTTATTAGTTCTACTTCAAACTAATTCTATTTTAAGATCACTCTGTGTATATAACCATTTTTAATATGTAAGACTTGACTTCAAAGTCTATTATAAGTTAGAAATGAATATCATGGTGTAATACACAGTCAGAGGTGGAGCCACCCCCAGCTAGCCTGAGCACTAGCCTAGGCTCAGCTTCTACTTTCTTTGTAGCAAGTTCAGCCATTACTAGAACTTTTTTCTTTTCCTGCGGATTTTTGTGTATATTCCGCAAGAAACACATTTCCTGCGGATTTGCTAAGGATTTAGGTTCCAGAGGTAATACCTTAGGATTTTAGGATCCGCAGGAAAGGTATATCCGCCGGAAATGTGCAATTATCCGCAGGGAGGAAGTAACGTTTTGCGATAAATTTTTTGCGCATGCTCTATAAAATTTCTGGCTCCGCCACTATACACAGTGTTGGAAAAAAATAAAAAACATCTCATAAGCATCTGGGAAAAACATAATTGACTTCTTGATATAAATCCATTGAAATCATGGTAGTCTTTTAAAATCTTATAAAATCTGAGGATATAAATCCCTTGAAATCCAAATTAAAAACCTTGAGAATCTTTTAAAATCTTAAAAGTCATTAAAATCTTGCATAATCTTTTAAAATTCACTAGACTTTTTCATGCAAAATTGTCTTTTAAAATCCTAATCCAATACACCCTCCCAAATCTGTCTATTTATTTAAATATAAAGTTATCTTTATAAAATCCATTTTTTAGAGTAATATAAGTTTTTTTGGTACAATGAGTAAGCTAAGTTTTAACAATGTCAGGCTATATAGCTGGGAAACAAATGCATAAATGTATCATACACATATGACATAAGAGAGAAAGGACGTGTAATTTAAACATCTTTTAAGGAAGGGTAGTGTAATTTACTCAATATTTTGCTTTGGAGACACTAAAGACAATAACATGGGTTAGTTATTAACTTTCATTCAAAACTAATTAACCTAAATGTTAATAAATCATAAAAAAAAAATGCAAATTCGTAAGGTGTTTAAGAAATAGTGTATGCACTCGAAAAAGTAAGTTCCATGTAGAATAAAGATAAGATATGATTGGAGTTTATAAAGAGACAGTGTATGCACTCGAAAAAGTAAGTCCCATGTAGAATAAAGATAATATATGATTGGAGTTTATAAAGAGAGACACTTCTTATATTACAAGCTAATTTTCTAATAATGAGTTAAGCCTAATATAAAAACCTAATAGATTAATTTAAATGTGTAGAATACACATTTTTATTAAAACTCAATTTCTGATTCAATAACCGACTAGTCTGAGTGGTTCAATCCCACTGTCCACTTGTGGGTGCCCTATTTAAAGTTAGAGGAAAGTTTTGTATAGATTAACCCACCAAAATTTACAGTGGTGGGTTGGACCTTTGACATTGAGAGCAACACACTCTTATATCCCAAACCACCTTTGACATTGAGAGCAACACACTCTTATATCCCAAACCGACATCTCGCTAAACCAATCCAAATGGTAATATGTGGGGTCTGGTTAGCAATATCCAAACGAGCTTACTAACTTTGGGCTTTATATATTTCCAATAATTCAGGAGAATTTCAGCTAGCCACGTAGCTAAACAAAACCGCCTTCAAAGCAAAAATAAAAAAAAAATAAAAAACCTATTTATTTTCCTCTTCTCAATTCTCATTCAGCATAATTTCATTTCCACCACAAAAAAGGAAAAGAAAAAAATGCTGAGAATCGCAAAGAAATTCGTGCAAACGGCGTCGTTTCAGACGCCAAATCCAGCAATTAGGGTTCTTCCACGATTCTACCACGAGAGGGTGGTGGATCACTACGACAATCCCCGGAATGTTGGATCCTTCGATAAGAATGATCCGACGGTGGGAACTGGTCTTGTTGGTGCACCCGCTTGCGGTGATGTCATGAAGCTTCAAATCAAGGTTGATGAGAATGGGAAAATCGTTGATGCTCGTTTTAAGACTTTTGGATGTGGTTCCGCTATTGCTTCATCGTCCGTCGGTAGGTCGTTTTTCATGTATTGGTTTGTTATAGGAAATTCAGGATTTTTTTTTTAGGGTTTGTTGACTTTCAATTCCCTTCTTTTTGAATTTGATTATTACTACTATGTTATCACTACTATGTTATCGTTAATTGTGCTATTAATTATGTTTCTAATTTGTTGTTTGTGGTTTTGCAGCTACCGAATGGGTAAAAGGAAAGCAAATGGAGGAGGTTTTAACCATTAAGAACACGTAAGTACTGGTCTAAGAATTTTGTACTTTTGATGCAAATTTGTGTTTTTGTCTGGCTGTAGTTTGTGTAGTACAGTATTATTATGTGATTTATTTGTTAATTATATAATATTGTTTGCACTTGTCATTGGGTCTAAGAATAGTTCTGATACAACCAGGGGCACCGGTTAGCAATTCCCATTATTATATTCTTCTGTGCTCTAGGCTTTACATTTCTTAACCTTCACACTTTGGCTTTGGTGCATGAAATTGATGGTATATGAATTTTGTAGAAGGTGGATTTCTGGCTAGTCAAGTTTAGTTGTAGAGCAAAGATATTTTGTTGGTTTTATGGTTGGGGTTTGAAGATATGGGCCCTGTTTGGATAAAGAGTTTATTTTGCAACTTATAGCTTAAGTGATGATCTTATAAGCACTTATTATGATTAAACTATTTCTATAACTCAAGATAAAATAAAGTCAAGCTGTTTTCATATAATCTGTAAGCTGTTTTATAACGTACCATGGAGAGCTTATGAAAATAAGCTGAAACTGCTTATGAACATGTCAGAGCTGTTTTCACAAGTTCTCCCTAATAGTGTCACAAGTGTTTAGGTCAACAGATCATCTCAAATAAGTTAATCCAGACAGGCCCTTGGTTTTGTTCTCTTTCGTAATGTCTTCTTCTTGTCTCCTTTTTGATGAGGACAAGTTGATGAATGATGAATCTAACAAGCCATCATCTTTTGCTGCTATGTTTTGGATCTTTTGGTTTCTTTTTGGAAGGAGGACCTTTTGGTTTCTGAATCGCACCCATCTGTAGGATTTAATCTTACTATTAAATAGTTTTATCTTTGGTAATGCTTCCATGATTGGCAGTTTTGGTCGGTTTGTTGTTAGTTTATGAAATGACAAAATTAATCTTGTGCAGTGAGATTGCAAAGCATCTTTCACTACCGCCAGTTAAGCTTCACTGCAGCATGCTTGCTGAGGATGCTATAAAAGCAGCTGTTAAGGATTATGAAGCTAAGCGTGCCTCGGCTACTGCGGCCATGGGAGACAAATCTGCCACTGCATGATTTCTTCCATTGCTGGAATGATGATGAAAAAATTGGTTAGCATGATTCTCCAATGGTGCTGACTAGTCGATTGCATATCATTTGAACATCTTTATTCACACTTTTCTTGATTGGAGCTAGGCAGCCATATTGTATTGTCATAACGTCTTATAAATACTTGTATTGACTTGGAGCTAGGCAGCCATATTGTATTGTCCTAAAGTCTTATAAATACTTGTATCGCCGGATGAAGTCTCTTGTTTGAATGGTTTGTTCGTAGGAATCAAATAATATTTTTGCTAAAATATTGTATCATACAATCATAATATGTACATGTAATATTTTTGTCCTTACACGATTTTGTTTGAAACCATATTTTGTGATAGAAACCTGGTGTTTTATGAAAAATAGACATGAATGATTACCCTGGTTACAGAAAAAGAACACACGCACACAACTTAATAGATCATAAATTGTCTGCCCAAACCTCTGCCATATGGCCGGCCCCAAGTTCTTCTCAAAGGCCTGTATACTTCTCGCATCCTTCGTTACGTATCACTGTCTTGAAGAGTTAGTTACCAAGGTTGAGTTGGTTACTTGAGAAGAGGATTAACCAGGTTTGAGGGAGCATGAGCGCTTCAAGTGCCTTTCTAATTGTTCAAAACTTTTCACTAAACAAGAACAAGGATCATTGCTCCTTAGGATTGTCCTCTTTTATTTTCATTTTTGTGGGAACAAAGGGGGTAGCACTTGGGTGACGTAACTTTTGTGACATTGGTCAACCACAATGTCACTAGTGTCTCTCTCTCTCACAAGATTTTTGTTTTGTTTTTTTATACACTTCTAACATTGTGGTTGTTCAATACTTCAATGTCACCAATATCCCCAAAAACTATGTCACCCAAGTGCTACCCGAACAAAGGCGCATAGCATAGCCCCATGATCATCCCCTATTCAACTAGCAACAATTGGATAAATCATGTCACATAAGGATAATGGCAGGACAGGAGAGACCTGAGATCGTATGCCAAATTTTACTTAGAAAGTCATGATTGATTCTCGAGTTCTCGTTATCTGTGTGCCTTCAGATAAGGTCTTTATAAGTTATAAGTTAAAATAGATCTTATAAGTCATAAGTTAAAATTAGATACATTATATAATTAGATACATTATATTTTCTCTATTTTATGAGAATGTATTAATGTATCATCTGAAGACAGAGAAAAGGGATGTTGGATATTTTTGTGATTTAGCTTTGAAATGAATGAATATTATAGCCATATTAGCAAGAATATATAGCAAAAAATCATACCTGCTCTGGTTTTTGTAGAAGAGTTTATTTGGTTGTGCAGTGTGCTTCAGGTGTTGCGTAATGGTATCATTTATGCCCTGGCACTACAATATGAGAAGGTAGTACATTGCCTATCAGTACCTGGTTCGCATGCAAGACTACAAAAGTAAATGACGCCAGAGCAGTACCTGGAGACCAAATGGTCTTTGGGGTTTTGCAACACAACCATCATGGTAAACTGGAGAAAACTCTGTCGATGTTCATTTCATCATGCTTACCATCCAAATTGTTAAGGTCATGTCTGAAACACTTTTCTCACGGAAAGGCTGAGCCTTTTACCTATGGCAATAAATCTAAATAGATTTTCGAACTCCATGTCTAAGTTCATAGTCAATCAAACAGTTTTTCAATCAATTTACATCTTTCAAGGCTAAAGACATAACTTATATTAAACAAGCAATTCCATTCCTATATTATTTCCATCTTAGGGAATTTGACAATAAAGATAGAAATGATCAAATTTTAATCTAAAGATTAGCATGAAAATAGTTTATTTAAAAGAATCTTACAACTGCAATGTTATACACTTAAGCAAACATAATCATAACCTCATCATGTCTTAACCACTAAACACGATTAGTTCATTTTGCATTACTCACCTAAAATGACCCTAAAACTCTAACTATTTAAGAACTAGCACTCATGCTTGTCAATGGAATGGATGAGATGGTGAGTAAAGTTTAGTGGCTAATAACCCTATCTCGAAACAACTTCTCAAAATTAAATGGCAATTTTCAGACCCTGGGCACAACATTAACATTGTCCTTTTATGGTACAAGTCTTGACACCGTCCAAGTTGCTCCCTTTGGTAATTTCTCATGTGCAATTGTCCATGGCATGTCTCGAAATCAACATATTCTTTATCTTTCTATTAGCGAAAAGACAGGCACTCACGTGTCTGTCTTTCTGCTCTTTTTATTAATTGAAAATTATTAATTGAAAATTATGTACATTTTTTTTATGAAATTTTGATTTTGATTAAAATTAAAAATATAAATGTTTGTTGCTTTCAAGTTATAACAAATCAAACTAACCATGATTATCTATTTCAATGACACCAATAATATAACAAAAAAATATAATCTAATTTTTTTTAATTACACCAACAACAATATTTACTATAGAAAAAGTTGTTTAAGAATGTATTAGGAAAATGAAAAAGTAATAGTTTGTTACACTTTTTAAATGATAAAGAAAAAAACTAGATATATACATATTCATATCGTTTTTTTTAGAGAATACATATTCATATCGTGTTTATTACATTTTTGAATATTTAAATTTAGTTTTATATATTTATTACATGTGTTATTTGTATTGAAAATCGAGAGATTTTTGAAAAGAGAAAAAGTCCAAAAGATCTTAAATGAGCTATTTTCTTTATATATAACAGTGTAGATGTACTAACAATCTCGTCAAACTTCTTCCCCAAGTTTTGCCAACGAAGGTCCCAGGTTCATGCTATTGTACGACGTGTACTAGGAGTCCCACAACAATGGAGCTTCATTCTCTTACTCTAGCGCTACGTCTTTTTAGAGCTTCACAACAAATGCGCAACTTGATCTCCAATCAACTACAACAAACATAACTAGTTTCAAGTAACTAAATATAAATTAAAACTAAATAAAGTTCAAAAATCTAAATAGACACAAATTAGAGGGCTTAAGTCACACAATCACTCAAAACATCATTAGATTAAGGGGATAATTCAAAGGTAGTAACCAACATTTTCATGATTATCAATTACGTTGATGCTATTCTTATTGTTGTTTTTTTTGAAGGATTTCTTATTGTTGTTGTATTGCATTGTTGTGTTATGTCGTTTAAATTGTTGGTTGAATTTTGTTTTTGCTATTGTTAGGTAGAATGTTATTTAATGACATATATTTTTTTTGGTCTTTTGTGTTTTCATATTTTACAATCCAAAAGGAAAAACACACTTTGTGGATAACAATGCTGAGAATCGCAAAGAAACTCGGCGTCGTTTGAGTCGCCAATTCCAGTAATTATTGTTCGTCCACGATTTTACGACGAGAGGGTGGTGGATCTACAACAATCCCCGGAATGTTGGATCCTTCAATAAGAAGAATGATGATGTGGGAACTGCTCTTGTTGGTGCACCCGCTTGTGGTGATGTTATGAAGCTTCAAATTAAGGTCGATGAGAATAGGACAATTGTTGATTCTTGCTTTAAGACTTTTGGTTGTGGTTCCGCCATTGCTTCATCTTCTGTTGGTAGGTCTTTTTTGTATTTAGGGTTTGTTCTTTTTGCAGTGTTTGAATTTTAAATTACCTTTTTTATTAGATTGTTTATTTCTCTTCTTGGAATTTTATGATTTTGACTATGGTATTGTTAATTGTGTTTTTTCATTAATTAATTAACTATTATGTTTCTAATTCAAAGTTTTTTGATTTGCAGCTACTGAATGGGTAAAGGGAAAGCAGTTGGAGGAGGTTTTAACCATTAAGAACACGTAAGTATCAGAATTAGAATTTGAAAACTTTTGTTGCAAATTTGTGTTTTGGTAGTTTGTGTATTAATATGTGATTTATTTGTTAATTATATTAAATTGAGTCGGGATCCGTTGGCATAAGTGGATTCGTTGACACAAAATTTCAATCATTTATTTTTTTAATCCATAGGTCCGTAATTCTTTCTTAATTAATCGAGGTGTGAGCTCTCTACCGAGTGTCCTATACAATCATGAACAACAATGAAAAATATGTATTCACACCGATCTCAACTATAAAATCATCGATCAGATCCTTTCTTATGATTTTCATGTGATTCATATCAATCAGTTCTACTTAATTTACTTGGTTTTTTCATTTAACCTGAACCACTACTTTTGATTTTATCTATTATGCATCCAAACCCTGCAATTGCTTTTTCATATATGTATATTTTCCATACCTAAAATCCCTACAATCGAAGCAAAAACATAAAAAAAAGTACCCTTAAATTTACTGCCAATATAAAAAAGTACCCTTAAATTTACTGCCTTCATCTAAATGCAGTCAATTTATTAAATTTTACCTAGACATCTAAAAATGTTATGATCCATGTGAGCAATTAGCCATGAGCGAATGAAGATGCAAAGCAGTATTTGGGCATGACGATTCGTTCCAATTAAGTTTAGTGACTAAAAACAATATTAGTATGTGATCGAAATTAAAGATGATCATGTGAAATTACTAACTTCAATGACACAGCTATGGAGCATTCAAATTAAGTTGGTAATTTTTTTTTTTAATTTTAGTTTTTTGTTGACAAATTAATTATTCAGTTATGGAGCATTCATATGCAATTATTTTAATAATAGTGTGTGATTGAAAGAACGGATACACAATAAATAGAAACGTGGCACTATAATTAGCCTTTGATTAAATAAAATAAATGGTTAGGATTTGGTGTCAATGAATCTGTATGTCAACGGATCATAACTCTATTAAATTATATTTTTCACACTTATGATTGGGTGAAGAATAATTATGTGCTTGAGAATATTGAATGATATTCATAAAAGTAACAAATAATAGTATGTTGCCATAATAAGCATGGAAACAGAACTGAGTTATATTAAGTTTTATTATTTTTTATATTCTTCTCTTCTGTAATGTTAAGTTTTAAGCTCTAGGCTATACATTTCTTAACCTTCAGACTTTGGCTTTGGTGCTTGAAATTGATGGTATATGAATTTTGTAGAAAGTGGATTTTTGACTATTCAAGTTTAGTTGTAGAGCAAAGATATTTGGTTGGTTTTATGGTTGGGGTTTGAAGATATGGGCCCTGTTTGGATAATAAAAGTTTATTTTGCAGCTTATAGCATAAGCCTGCATCATATAAGCACTTATGAATAAACTATTTCTATAACACAAGATAAAATAAAGTCGAGCTGTTTTCATATAATCTGTAAGCTGTTATATAACCTATCTTGGAGAGCTTACGAAAATAGCTTATGACCAGTTCATAGCTATTTTTACAAGTTCTCCCAAATAGTGTCACAAGTGTTTAGGTCAATAGATCATCTCAAACAAGTTAATCCAAACAGGCCCTTGGTTTTGTTCTTTTTCGCAATGTCTTCTTCTTGTCTCCTTTTTAATGATGACAAGTTGATGAATGATAAGCCATCGTCTTTTGCTGCTATGTTTTCAACCTTCTGGTTTCGTTTTTATCCTTTTTTTTTCTTTCCGGAAGGAGGATCTTTTGGTTTCTGAATCGTGCCCATCTGTAGGATTTAATTTTACTAAATAATTTTATCTTTGTTAATGGTTCTATGATTGGTAGTTTTGGTCTGTTTGTTGTTAGTTTTTGAAGTGACAAAATTAATCTTGTGCAGTGAGATTGCAAAGCATCTTAATCTCCCACCAGTTAAGCTTCACTGCAGCATGCTTGCTGAGGATGCTATAAAAGCAGCTGTTAAGGATTATGAAGCTAAGCATGCCTCGGCTACTGCGGCCATGGGAGACAAATCTGCCACTGCATGATTTCTTCCATTGCTGGAATGATGATGAAAAAATTCGTTAGTATGATTCTCCAATGGTGCTAATGAGTCGGTTGCATATCATTAGAACATTTTTATTTAGACTTTTCTTGATTGGAGCTAGGCAGCCATATTGTATTGTCATAAAGACTTATAAATACTCGTATTGCGGGATGAAGTTTCTTGTTTGAATGGTTTGTTCGTAGGAATCAAATAATATTTTTGCTAAAATATTGCACACAATACAATCAAAATATGTACATGTAATATTTTTGTCCTTGCACGATTTTGTTTGAAACCATATTTTTGTGATAGAAACCTGGTGTTTTACAAAAAATAGACATGATGATTCCCCTAATTATAGAGAAAGAAAACATGCACACACAACACAATAGATCTTCAATTTTCTGCACAAACCTCTGCCATACGGCCCCAAGTACTTCTCAAAGGCCTGTAAACCTCTGCCATATGTTGCTCTTTAGGATTGTCTTCTATTTTTAATTTTCGCTTTTGTGGGAACAAAGAGGCATAGCATAGCCCCAAGATTGTCCCCTATTCAACTAGCAACAATTGGATAAATCATGACACATAAGAATAATGGCAGGAGAGACCTGAGATCGTATGCCAAATTTTACTTAGAAAGTCATGATTTGTTCTCGAGTTCTCTTCGTTTGCAAAGCCTCTTTGGTAGCACTCGTACACAACGTATCTGTGTACCTTTAGATAAGGTCTTTTAAGTTAAAAGTTAAAATAGATCTTATAAGTCATAAGTTAAATTAGATACATTATATTTTCTCTCTTGAGTATTATAAGATTGTATTAATGTATCATCTGAAGACAGAGAATAGGGATGTTGGATATTTTTGTGATTTAGCTTTGAAATCAGATAAGAATGAATATTATAGCCATATTAGCAATAATTTATGGAAAAGATCATACCTGCTTATTTTTGTGGTTTTTTTGGAAGAGTTTATTTGGTTGTGCAGTGTGCTTCAGTTGTTGCCTAGTAAATAGTGTAATAGTTATAGTATCATATCTGCTCTGACACTACAATATAAGATGGTAGTACATTACCGGTACCTGGTTTGCATGCAAGACTGCAAAAGTAAATGACGCTAGGTGTACCAGATTATATCACCCTTTTTCAATGTACCCAGGCCACCGTAATGGAGCAACATTTGGGTGAAAGTCTTTCGCCAGCCAGAGGACGTTTGTGCGGGTAAAGGTAAGAGTTTTTTTTTATTATTAGAAAAGAAGCGAGATTTTTAAAAAGTCAAAGGGTTATCCTGAAAATAAAATAAAAAGTCAAAGGATAAACAACGCCCTTATGTTACTCTTATTTTTTTAAGGATAAATTTATCCAAAAAAAGATCGAGCAAAATTAGTTATTAATGGTAGTTTTTTTAGAGGTAATGGTAGTTAATTTTAGAGTTGTCATTAAATAATGATGATATAGATTATTTTAGTGATTAGAAGTACCTAAACACCTTGTACCAAAAAAAGGCCGAACCCCAAAATGGCAATGTTGATATGCTTGTTTGATAATACGGTGGATTTGTCTATATTACAACCACCATGATTTTATAAAATGTACATTGTATAGTTTCTACAGTGACCATCATTTCTTTTGCTTGCGGTTCTTTCTTTGAGGATGTAGTGTTGTCTCAAGGCATACTCTAAGTTTTCTCCGTTATATGTATTATGCATTTATTATTCTTTTAGTTTTTGTTGAATTGGCCAGATAGCTAGTTTTATGGCTATATATATTACGCTTTTGATGATACTACGCGTTAACATTTGTGTGTTATGTTTTGGATAACACTGTGTGTTATATGGTGTTATATTTTGTTACATTAAGTTATATTTTGTTAAGTAAGTGTATATGATGCAAAATCATATGCATACTGCTTCAAATTCTATAAACTGAAACAATGTTTTTCGCATTCACTTTATATAATCTAAAAAAAAAACCACTTGGGTTGGTCTAGTGGGTATTGGCTTGAAACCTGGAAGTGTGCTCCTCCTTAAGGTCTCAGGTTCGATTCTCTCTAGTGTCAATTTGAGGAGGTTAGTTTAGTTTCTTCAAAACAAAAAAAAATATAATCTAAAACATGTCGGTATAAATTGAAAACTTGTGGATTTGGTGTCTGGAACAATTTGTATTTTAATCTTTTTATTTTTGTTTACAATTTGTATTATAATCTGAACTAGTAAAAAACATGTTTTTTGTGGTCAACAACACACTGACAGTTTCTGCGGTCCACAACACAATAAATTTCTATATATTGGTTCATTTTCACTCTGTACAACATAACAATGACCACTTAATCAAGTAGAGATGAAAATTAACTAACTACAGTTTACTACAACAAGGAAGGACGTTATATGTTTATGACCAATGATGATGTAACACTCTATGTTTAGGATAAAATTATTAATGGACGTTTCAACTCAACCAAAACGACACGAGAAGAGTGGTCAGTGTTGAATATTGTCGTTCGTCGATCGACTCAGATGAAGGTGTTCGGTTCATCTGAATCAAACCCCAAAACGACGATGACATGAATACCATGTTCTCTATCTTTGGTATGTATAGTTTGAAAGGAACTGATGGAGTTTGAAGCTACCTTGGTGATCTATTTAGGCAAGTTTAATTCGCCTTAGGACATATGAAGAAATCAGGGTGTATATGGGTGAGCTAGATGGAAAGGTTTGTTTGGCTGATTCATTATCTTGTATTTTCTAGAGTCTAACTGGGTGTAAGTATACACTGTCTCAAATAATAGTATAAAAATATCGAACTCACATGGATTGAGACGATGTATCTTCCTGCAACTTTTTCAGCTTGTAAACTTGTTTACGTAAAATATAATAACTCATTCAAAGTAACAACAATCAAAATAAAGTTGAAAACGATAAAATATGGGAAAGCAAACAAAAAAAAACAATCCATAGTTAAGAACAATGAATAAACTATCACCATAGGTTTGCAGAGACATAGATAGTTGCAACTTTATGCAAATTCCTAGAGACCAAGTGGTCTTAGGGAGTTTTCAATAGAACCATCATCGTAAACATATGGCGACAACTCTCTAGAGGGTCGCTTCATCATGCTTACCATCCAACGTTGTTAAGGTCAGGTAACTTTGTCTGCAAGCTTTGCCAGCGATGGTCCCAAGTTCGTATTATTGTACGACCGGTATTGGGAGTCTCACAACAACAAAGCTTCATTCTCTTACTTTAGCCCCACATCTTCTTGCAACTTCACAACGAATGTGCAACCTGATCACCAACCAACCACAAAAAACATTACTAGTTTCAAATAATTAAATACAAACTAAAACTAAATACAGTCCTAAAATCCTAAATAGACATAAATTAGACGATTTAGGTCATGCAATCACTCGAAACATCAATGAATTAAGGGAATAATACAAAGGTAATAATCAACATGTTCATTGTTATCAATTACTTTGGGGCAATTATGATTCTTGTTGTACTTTGCTGTTGTGTTATGTTGTTTAAATTGTTCGTTGAATTTTGTTTTTGTTTTATTTTTTATTGTTGAGGTAGAATTTGATTTAATGAGATATATTTTTGGTCTTTAGTGTTTTCATATATTTCATATTTTATAATCCAAAATGGCAAAACACACTTTGAATTATAGAATACGAACGAGCGTAAAATGTGAATGTACAAGGGCACGTGAGAGGAAATGGGGGAGGCAAGAGGGCAACAAGAAGTTTTTATCAAACTATGCCACACTGTTTTGAACCAGAAACCCAAACCAACCCAACTTGGTGGTGAATGGGTTGGTTTAGGTTATCCAATCATGAGACATACCCTTTGAACAAATTTCCAAACAAAACATACAACTAAACGACATTATATTTCACAAAAACTCAAACATTTAATCTCTAGTTGGCTAAAGAAATAGTAGAAGATGAATAAACTAGCTAATAGATGATGAATTTATAGCGGAAAATAAATAATGTAGTTGATAATGGATAAGCTATCAAATTGAATAGGAAGTGCTTGATAAAATTAGAAGCTTAGCAAACTAATCAACACAAAATGATATAAAAAAATATTTTTAATTGATATTTGATTTTTAATTAAGATAATGAGGGTCAAAGTTAAAGAGAATGTGATACGCTGTAATATATAACCTTCAATGCTACTTTGAATTAACATCTCAAAAATTGTTATAAGCCCATGGAAAAGTATTATATCGTGAGAGTAGATTGGTGCCGGTGACGGATCTAGGAGTTTTGAATAGTGAGGACACCATATATTTAAAATTTGCAGCATTATATACATGTTAGTATGTTACATTTTATTTTCTAAAGCATAAATAACCATCATAATTGTCCTCTACAATTTTTAATATTCTAGAAACATTGAATGATTTTCTCATTTTTAATATCAATAAAAATATCTCATTTTATATAAATAACTAAACAATCACTTAACTAGTCATCTCTCATTCGATTTTACATCTGATTCATATTATCAAAAAAGGATTTGAGATATATATGATGATAGATGTGGGCGAAGAGAAAAATGATATGTGATAAGTGTCAACTATTGGTATATTATACTACTAAAAAAAAGGTTTTTTAAAAAATTGTGTAGGCACAACAAGCACATTTAATATGCATCCGTCCTTGATTGGCGCCAACAAACTCTACTTTGATTGTAAAAGTTATGAAGCATTTTTTTTTCGAGGCTTGAGATATGGAGCATTTTCTTAAGATGTATCCACCTATATTGACCCCAACTATACTGTAGATAAGCCATACACGATGAGATTCGTCCCTCGAAAGGGACACAAGTTGCTAGAGAACTACATGATATTCTTTGATCACATAGTCGCTGGACGACAAGATATTCGACCCCTATGATGACCACAATCAGATGTGTATGTTCGAAGACATATGTTGGTATTCCAATTGAATAAAATGCAACTACAAAATGATTTAACTCATATCATGGGCACCTATTAACATTATCAAAAGAATAATTACTCAAAAAAAAAAAAACATTATCAAAAGAATAAGAGAGAAAGAGAATAAAAGTAAAAACTTGGATAAACAGTTTAAACACCCACCCACCATCCCCAAATATAGGATAGATACATATAGCTGGCGCGAAAAGTAAAAAGCAGAAAATTCAGAGTTTACTTCTGACCGAAAGTGATCGTAAATCATTCATAATCGAGATCTAATAGTCTACGCTGACAACTGCCACGTGCGCCGTCACCTACAACAACACTCTTCTCTCCAAGGTAGCTAGCTATGGTTGGTTCCTTTGTTTATCACTCTACCCAGTAAAGTAATCTTGCACGCTTTCCATTTCCTTTTATTGCTGCTTGCGTGCTTCGTATAAATATAAAAAAAAAAACTCGTCTTTATTCAATAATATGGACAAATTCCGTTTTTTTTTACTATTCAATCTCAGCCTTTCGTTTTTCCATAATCCCAATATCCAAATTCCATTCACAATTTGTAAAAATGTATTTTTTTTTTTTTAAATTCTTGGTTGTCCCGTTTGCTGACCTAGAAAATGAATAATTTATGATTTATTTTACTGGAAATGGATAAAAGATTAACGTTGCTGGTTGGTTGGTTGTTTGTTTGAATGTAGGCATTGGACCAGTAAGCAGTAATAACCAAATAAATACAGTCTGGTTGGTGGGGTTATCATCATATAAGTAAATATAATATGGCTGATTTGGTTGAAGACGAACAACAACAACAACAAGTTCTTGGTATTGACGAATCTGAGGGACACAACAACAATAACAACAACATGGCTCCTACAGGCAATCCAATACATAGATCAAGTTCAAGGCCTCAACTTGATGTTAGCAAAGCTGAAATTCAATCTAATGTTGAGGATAAGTATCCCACCATTTTGTTGCCTAATCAATCTGATGATTTGTCTCATCTCGCTCTTGATATTGGAGGTATTTATTATTTACTATTTCTTACTATTCATGTTTCATTCTTATTATTGCTCATGTCATGTAATGTTCTCTCTTGGTGTTTTGTTTTTTCTTTTCTTAAATTGCCTGTCTTTCTTGTCATTTGTGTTTTTATTTCCTTTTTTAGGTGTGTGTGTGTGTGGGGTTAGAGTTATCATTTTGGGTTAGTAAAATATGTGAAATGTAAACCAGGTGATTGAGCTTCGGTGGTTAATGAGCACCCCCTACCCGAGTTTGATTCCCAATGGGAACAATTTTTTACCAGACTTTACTTACCTCGCAACTGAACTCCAGATTACTATGGCTCCTTTCCCTAGGAACTGGAGGGTTAACTCCAAAAAAATAATACGTGAAATCTATAAAACAACTGCCATCTTTTAATCAACTTTACTATTAATGTATCAATCTGATGATTTGTCTCACCTCTCTCTTGTCATGTTCTCTTTTTCTGTTTTGTTTGTCTTTGTTACTTCTTTTTTACCATCATTATGTATTAGAGTATTGCTATAGAGCATAGACACGAAACCCGCAAATGCTTACATACCGTTGTTTTAAAAGATTGGTCAAGCCGGAAAACACGGGAGGGTAGAGATGAATTTGTTTTAACCAACTTTCCTTTTTCAGCTTAAGAGATTCTTTGTTCTCTTTTCTTCTTTTTTATGTCATTCTCTTACGGCCTAGTTGTGTCCCTTATTTTTGACATCATTTATGGAGTTTGAGCACTCTCTAACAATACTAATAGCAATTTGACCTTTTACTTCTTTTGGATTTTCACGGTTATATTCATATTCAGGGACTTGTCATTAGTCTATTGTATCAAAATTTAGTTAATTTTTAAGAGAATAAGGAACTTGTAGAGTCTGAAATGTGCCTGAAACTTGATTTGTTTCTTCATATGGGCAGGATCTCTGATAAAGTTGGTGTACTTTTCAAGACACGAAGGGCAATCAGACGATGATAAAAGGAAGAAAACATTGAAAGAGCGATTAGGGCTTTCTAATGGTAACAGGAGAAGCTTTCCTATTCTTGGTGGAAGGCTTCACTTTGTCAAGTTTGAAACGGGAAAGATCAACGAATGCTTAGATTTCATTCATTCAAAGCAGCTTCACCGTGGTGGGATATAGTCTGCTATTATACATTCAAATATCATTTTAATTTTGTTGGTTCTACGTGTTCATTCAACTACATTCAACATTGCTATAAAAATTTAGCACATTAGCACAACATAGTGAATTTATGATTATGGAATTCTTCTCTTGCTTATAGGGTTGGAGTCACGTTACTCAGATACTGAGGCTGATCGAAATGCCATAATTAAGGTAACTTTGAGTCTTTGTCTGTTTTTTTGGTTTGTGCAGATGCTATGCTCTATTATATTTTTCTGTTTGGATTATATTGTTTCTTCAAATCATCAATTATAATTTATATGAGATTGCAAGCATAAAGCTATAAGCTATTGCTACTTATCACGTGTGTGAGTAGTTATTGTAAAAATTATATCTGATTTGCTCTGCCCTCTCGTTATTAAAAACCTATGTCGATGATTTTTCTGTTCATTTCATTTGTTATTGGTATTATCATATCTAATTGTAACATTATCTGTTTTAGAAAGCTGTCAAAATAGATAATTTTGTACACATTTTCCGCTTGTCTTCTGCTTTGATGCTATTAGGTACTAGACTAATGCATTCATTTTGTGATGAAGGCTACTGGAGGTGGAGCATACAAGTTTACCGACCTTTTCAAAGAAAGACTTGGTGTTAGTCTTGACAAAGAAGATGAAATGAATTGTCTTGTGGCAGGAGCAAATTTCTTGCTTAAGGTGGGACGCCTGTTATAAATTATCATTTTCGCCTGCATTTTGTTTAAGTCAGCTTGATAGGGAGGATGTATTGTTTCTTTGAATAGGTACAATACACCTTATTGAGATGAGTAATCAGAAACAAATAATTAAAAAACGAAAAAACAGCTGTTCCTCTGTCTTTGCTTATTTTTGAGTCATATTATTGTGTTTTTCCCTTGTAATGTAAAGAGCATTTGTTCGGCTAAACTTGACTACCTTATGTTTACACTTTGGTTCAAGCAATAAGCTTAAAATTTAAATATGCAGGATTTTTTTTTACAATTATAGCTGAATATTGCTGATTACTGTATTTTCCTTCTTAACTTTTCATGTCTGGGGCTACTAGCCAAGATCTTATTGAAAACTACATTGGTCCTTTACTATTATCTAAAATAAGCTGTCATTTAGTTTGGAATTTGTGATCAAACTGCGCTATGCTACTAATTCATTTTTTTAACTGACCTGTCTTCTATAGTTTTCTTCTTCTCTTGATATCTCTGATCAGAAGTTCTAACACTTCTTAGTAGGCAATTCGCCATGAAGCTTTCACGCACATGGAGGGCCAGAAAGAGTTTGTTCAAATTGACCAAAATGATCTGTTCCCTTATCTTCTAGTAAATGTTGGTTCCGGTGTTAGTATGATCAAGGTACATTTTTCTTTTGTATCCCAACTTCATTACACTTTTGATCTCTTTGGACAATGTATGATAAAAGCTAACAGGTTATGATGCTTTCTTTTTATTTGTCATAGGTTGATGGGGATGGGAAGTTTGAGAGGGTTAGTGGGACAAATGTTGGTGGTGGTACTTATTGGGGACTGGGAAGACTGTTAACAAAGTGCAAGAGGTCATTTTCATGAGTCTTCTTATCATTTTGATCTATTGCTATGTTTAAACTATTGACAAGGTGTTCTGTTGAAATGAATTCCAGCTTTGATGAGTTGCTTGAGCTGAGCCAGAAAGGAGATAATAGAGCTATTGACATGCTTGTTGGGGACATTTATGGTGGTTTGGATTATTCTAAGGTAAATTTTGCAGTTGATCTTATTACTATATATAAATGTCCATCATATAGAGAAGGGAAAAAAATTCCAAATTAATATGGAGTAGATAAATATGAAGCTATTGATATTTTTTTATCAATCAACATGGCTGAGCATTATTCGGTCTTAAATAATTCTAGATTGGCCTATCAGCTTCCACAATTGCTTCTAGTTTTGGAAAAACTATATCAGAAAAAAAGGAACTTGAAGACTACAGACCTGAAGACATATCACTCTCTCTTCTACGGATGATTTCATACAATATTGGTCAGGTGAGCTGGCAATTATTATTTTATCCATTTAGTTCATAAATATAGGCATCTAAAACTGTTATTCTGCCTCATCTGATCTATTATTTAAAATCTCAATGTCAAGTTTTGTAAATTAGACATGTAAATAAACAAAGTTCTTTGTATTTGGTTTATTTATTGAATATAAATCCAAGTACATGTGTTAACAGGAATTCACTTTCAGCAATTCCAACATTCTATTCCATTACCTTCCATTCTTTCAGCAAATACCTGACAATCCTGTGTTCTTTTCATCTCTCTGTAGATAGCTTACTTAAATGCATTGCGATTTAAGTTGAAGAGAATATTTTTTGGAGGATTTTTTATCAGGGGTCATGCTTATACCATGGACACTCTTTCATTTGCTGTTCAATACTGGTACATAAAATGCCCAAGGGCTTGACGTAACTTGATATGTTTTTTTCACCTAAATTAAATTACTGCATTGATTTGCAACTTATATAATTTTTTGTTTAGGTCTAATGGGGAAGCCCAGGCGATGTTTTTGCGACATGAAGGATTTCTGGGAGCTTTAGGTGCATTTATGAGTTATGAAAAGCATGGTTTAGATGACCTCATGGTGCATCAGTTAGTTGAAAGGTTTCCAATGGGCGCTCCATATACCGGTGGCAAGATACATGGCCCGCCACTTGGCGATTTGAATGAGAAGGCAAGTGATAGGAATTCAAAATATCTAATTTGAGCTGATTACCTGCTCAAGATAATTGGGTGTTCTTGTTATGTAGTTGGTGTGTTCAATTTAGCCTAGTTTTTCAACAAAAAGCTAATCCTAGCAACCGTAATTCTGAGGTCAATTTAATAAGCATCAATTCCTTTACCATCAGGAACGTCCCATTTTCTCCCTCAGTGGTTTCTCTTGAGGTTGAAATAGTTAAATAATTAAACTAACTCCACTAATAAGATTCTCTGGAATAAACTTTTAATGTTATCATATGGAATCATATCCAATTTAGTTGGATGAATTGTAAACCAACTTGTGTATCTACTAAAGACAAAACGTCTAGAATATAGTAAAGTTCCTTTTGGCATGAAGTTATAAATTGAAATGAAGTACAATTGGTTATACTTCAGAAAAGCATTTTTTCCCTGTGATTTGTTTAAAATAAGAATAATCAAATTGTAAATATTGACACACCTACAATTAGAATTCATAGAAGAGTGGGCGATAGTTACATTGTACTTGACAAGAAGCACACTTCTGTAACAAATGAGCTGCTAAAGTTATTTGTCTGAATTCTCGTCAGATTGATTTTATCATTTCTTGTAAATTCTTTTAGATGTTTTAACTCTGATGTGCCACAGAGTTACATGTATAGTTTTTTTTTCTCCTTAAATTCTGAAGTTGCTCAATCTATAAGAAATTTGATTTGATTTGGAGGTTCCAATGCAGATTTCGTGGATGGAAAAGTTTCTACAAAAAGGAACAGAAATTACTGCACCTGTGCCGATGACTCCTGTTGCTGGAACTACTGGACTTGGGGGTTTTGAAGTCCCTCTGTCGAAAGGAAGTGCTCTGCGATCTGATGCGAGTGCTCTAAATGTCGGTGTTCTCCATCTAGTACCAACTTTGGAAGTGTTTCCGTTGTTGGCAGACCCAAAATTGTAAGAATGGTTGTGGAATGTGCTAGCTAGCTCCTCTTAGATTGAAATTTCCCATCTATTGGGCTGCCCTTGAGTTGATATATTCTGGTCATTTATAAGATGGCAATAGAGAACTATATACATGTGTGTGTTTGCATAAATACATGCATGTGTGCATTCATACACACATATTGTGGTTTATTGCAAGAAGAGATCTTGACCGTTAGATTGTTTCACACTAATTTGTAATCTTGGCCATCCATGTATGGTCCAATGGTCAAGATTTGATCCACTCTTATCACTTGATATGCCGCTTCGTATCTATTAACTATGGTTTGTGTGCCGTTTCATCAGTGAAAGTGTGCTACTTCTTTAAAGTATCAGCTTTATAAGGCAATCCTTTGTTATCACTTTTTCGTTTTTCTGTTTTTGAAAACTAATACTGAATTGCATCTCTCAGGTATGAGCCCAATACAATCGATCTTGCAGATCCCAGTGAATTAGAGTAAGCAAATTTTTGTTGATTATTTCTCATTTAAGGCTTCATAGTTTGAAGTATTTATGCTGTAGCTAACACAGTTTGCATCTGACGTAGGTACTGGCTCACTATTTTGTCAGAGCATTTACCAGATCTTGTGGACAAGGTAGTAAACAATTGTTATCTTGAAAGTTGAAGCCCCTATCTTCATGCTTGTGTCTCTTTTATGCCACAGCAAAATTGGAAATATAAAAGAAACTAAAACTCTCAAGATCAGCCCTTGTATTACAAAAGTGATAATAATATATAGTGTTAATGAGGCTATAATCATTTTTCACATATGTCAAGAAATATTTTATATTAAAAAATACAATAAAGGACAACAAGATTCATTCCCTAAAGAAACCTAGAAATTCAAACATGGTAAACTAGAAAACCATATCAGCTAGGCAAGGCTTGACAGTTTGTCTACAAGTCCATCATTAAAATCCCTTTGTGGAGCCTGAAAAATATTACGTGACCACTAGAGGCCAAAAATATCACTTCTCCCAATAAGAGACTGCACAAGAAATTTACTTTATAGACATGATTTTCCTTTCTAAGAATGCACCAAATGACTGTTTAGATTCCAAATTTGAAGTGCTTTACTCTCATTAATAGTCTTAAACCTCTGGACATACATTATGTATTGGCTTATTGGATGACTAAATTTTTTTTATCAAAAGTACCTAAGAGCCTTTACCAACAGGTGGGTTGTGTAAATATAAAGGCAACTAGTCTCATAGTCAGGTAGAACTGTAGAAGTTCAATATAAACACTCAGAGAAAAGGATTTTATGTGATCTGTAAACCGAAGGGCTATTGAATGATTTGCGTTTTATTGCTGTAAAATATTACTATTTATACTTTAGCTTTTATTAATTTATTGTTCAGTTGTACTGCATTGTCCCTCCTATAAAAGGAAGTAGCGTGTGACACACATTATCAAGTTCTTGTGAAGTTTACGATTGTGACATATGCAGGCTGTTGCCAGTGAAGGTGGAACTGATGATGCAAAAAGAAGGGGTGATGCTTTTGCTCGTGCGTTTTCTGCCCACTTGTCAAGGTAATAATGAGATGAAATTCCTGCTTTGATAACTTACTATAATTATTGAAGCATGGGTATCACTCTAGTTATCAAGATGGAAACTTGTGCAACAACAAATGGAGAGTTTTTATCTATGTTATCTTTGATCAAGCGAGCGAAAACCTAATTTGTTCGTTTTTGTGACAACTTGGGAATTATATCTGCTCTCCAAGTCAACCAAATTTCTAGCATAAAAAAGATTTAAGGCTGTCTTCCACTCTTCCTCTTTCACAATTTTACTGTCTGAATCATGAATCCCACAGGATAAAAATATAAATTGCTCAGATGGAGCTAGAAATTTTGTGTGAACATCCAGAAATACGTATTCCAGCTCCAAATTGGGTTGATTATGAAGTATAGTTGATCAAAATTCAACTCGTACCTCTTGTGAAATGCATGTCGTTGCATGTATATTGAAACTTATAGTTCAGAGTTTCAATCGTTTTGGATAAGTTTTGTCGTATTATTGACGTCGTTGTATTTATAATGTTTAATAAGTTTTAAAAAATCATGGATTTTATTTTAAGCTCTTTCCATTAATGCACTTGCACACCAAATGAATAGGTTGATGGAGGAGCCTTCTGCATACGGCAAGTTAGGCTTGGCCAATCTATTGGAAATGAGGGAAGAGTGCTTGAGGGAATTCCAGTTTGTTGATGCCTATAGAAGTATAAAGCAGAGGTAATTATGCCTTTTCTATTTAAATCTGTACGCGAATTGATTTTTGATATTTTTCACATATATTCTCTTAACATTTTTATTTGTATGTGGATAATAGGGAAAATGAGGCATCACTCGCTGTTTTACCTGACTTGTTTGTAGAACTTGATAGTATGGATGAGGTATGCCTGATTAATACTACAATCCTCTCAATTTTCCATATAGGAGGGAGTCGATATTCATTTTTCCATGTGTAATATTATCACTTGTTTATACTATACTCTTAAGCCGCTCTAGCTTCTAATAAATCTTGTTGCTGCCAGTAATATGAGACTCTTTGGTTGCAGGAAACGAGACTGCTTACTCTAATTGAAGGTGTTCTTGCTGCAAACATTTTTGACTGGGGATCCCGTGCATGTGTTGATCTCTATCATAAAGGAACGATTATTGAAATTTACAGAATGAGTCGCAATAAAATGCGCAGACCTTGGCGGGTAGGTGGAGTTACGCACATACGAGTTTAATCATTTTTTTGAATTTATCCATCATAGTTGATAGTTGAGTACCAATATAATTTTTTATTTTTATTTTTATCTAGGTTGATGATTTTGATCTCTTCAAAGAGAGAATGTTAGGGACCGGGGACAAGAAGAAGCCCCCTCATAGAAGAGCTTTACTGTTTGTTGATAATTCAGGTGCTGACATTGTTCTAGGGATGCTTCCTCTGGCTAGGGAGCTCCTCCGCCGTGGAACCGAAGTGAGTTCATTTTCTAGTTTCTATATTTTGGAAAATTTAAAATTTCTATATAAGATTTTGTGTTTGATCTTAAGCATTCCCCTTTCTAAGGAGATTTTGAACTTCATTTGAACTTAAAATTGGTAATTTTAATGAATGGATTGGCTACATTCTAGTTATACTGGTTGGTAAATCTCCAAAGTCAAGTAATATTATGATTGATTGGTAGAGCATAGACATTATGATGTAGCTTTATATTCTGCGCATGCATGTATTGCTTTAGCTAGCTTGTGTTATACTTCAGTTAAATAAAGTCCAGCTAGTTTGTTGTTACAGTAAAATACAGCTATCAACTGTGCTATCTTGTTAAACTTGCATAGTCAGGTTACAAATACCTGCAATTACACACTGCACTTCATAATATTTTTCAAATAGCCTGTCTTTCTGAAATTCCTCTATGCACGAATTTCTATCATTGATATTTGCGGGGTTCTTTTGCTGCTATACAGTCACTTTGGTCAATGTTTATACATTTTTATACCATGATAACAATGGATGCAGGTTGTTCTTGTTGCGAACTCGCTTCCTGCTTTGAATGACGTGACTGCAATGGAGCTTCCTGATATTGTAGCTGAGGCTGCCAAGGTTTGTCTATTTTTTCGAACTCTAATCGGCCTCTATTTTTTTTCATGTTTAGGTAGCCTGTTCAAAAATTCAATTGAATGTCTTTATCATGTTCAGTTACCTCTCTTTGTTATCCCCTCCCCGTCTCTTCCCCTTTGCTTTTGATGGAAAAAGCTTCACTAGCTTAAGTCATAATGATTAATGAAGAATCCCCTTGGATTTAAAGTTTATTCACATTTTGTAGATACATATTCAGAATTTAAAGTTTATTCACATATTCAGAATATTGAAAATTTTTGCTTTTATTGATTAAAAATCTCTATTGCACCCCAGATATTTGAGAGACTTGGCTCTTTTTCAATGTATGAACTCCTCTGCCAAAACTCAGGATGATCCTCAATAATCTTCCTCTACTCAGCCTATCATCTCTCACTTTCTAAATGTCTCCCTAATAAAGTTGCCGTTTCAGCTTTCTAAATATATGACCTGTCTCACATTATGTCCAACACATTTGTGTTCTGAAAACCTCAATCTACTAATGCACTGATTTTAATGGAAGCTAACACCTTCACTATCTCATGTTCTTGTTTTCAAATAACATTCCTTCTTCACTCCATGTAAACTATCCTTTCATTTTGTCAATTCTTCCATCTAATAAAATGGCTGCATTGATTTATGAAAGGGGATTTGATATTTATATTTTGTTGTCTCTTAGACCTTCCTTTACCATTAAAATAAAGTAGCATAGCATCAATGTGAATTAAAAAATAATGATTAGAGGTCATTTGTACAATGTCAAGTATCTACAAAAAGAGTTGTTAGAAGTTTTATCATTAACCTTATTTTTATTTTTATTTTACAATAATCGTTAACCTTATGTTAAATGTCTTTTTGTTGATGTTATTATGACCATATAATATATCCTTCAGTGGAACTAATCTTTTTGGTTATAGCATTGTGACATTCTAAGGCGAGCTGCTGAAGCTGGAGGCTTGCTTGTCGATGCAATGATTAATACAGATAGCTCAAAAGAAAATTCATCTTCGGTCCCCTTGATGGTTGTTGAGAATGGGTGTGGTAGTCCTTGTATAGACTTAAGACAGGTCAGCTCGGAATTGGCTGCTGCTGCAAAAGACGCCGATTTGGTAGGAGGATCATTCTTATTTTTGGTTGACAAAACCACTTTGTATTCAAGAATATCAAGGATAATCATATTCTAATTGAGTTTTTGTTATTTGCAGATAATTTTGGAAGGGATGGGTAGATCTCTGCATACTAACCTCTATGCTCAGTTTAAGTGTGATGCTTTGAAGGTAACACATCCTTTGGTTAATGGCTTATAACATTTGAAGAATTTAATTTGGCTTTTTTAATTCTTCAGTTTTGGTGACTTAGCTATTGCTTCTCCAAAACTCTATTGTTCTCTTTTGTTATGATGGTTATCTTGTGTTGACGGTTCTATTACTTCTAGAGATGCTACATGCTTTTATGAATCAATCAAGATTCTTCACATGGTTTCTCTTTCTCATCATTCATCCATATCTAAAGTTGTCATATGTTTTCTACCCTTGATCAATATTTCGTCCAATCATTATTTTCAAGACTTCTTGTTTTTGTATATGTTGTATGCAATCACAACACAACAGTTGTCTTTCTTTTGAAAATCCAAAACTACGGTTTATGCATGTGGTTTGACGTGGAAGCGTTTTGGGAACTAAACCAAACACACTTAGCATTTGTAGGGTTGAGCGGTGGACAACCACGATTTTTAAAAGCTCCAATGTGTAGTTTCTAGTCTACTGGGATTTTCCACCATGATTTTGGTGTTATCGAAACACACTTGAACTGCCTACTCGCATTCTAATAGTTTGACCATTCTTATTCATTTTATATTTATCTTTTCTCAACACTCTTTGCAGCTTGCGATGGTGAAAAATCAGAGATTGGCTGAAAAGTTGATTAAAGGGAACATATATGACTGTATTTGCAAATACCAGCCTGCTAGTTGAAAGCTTCCATGAACAAGCTGATTCTGTAACTTTTAGCTTCTAGGTGAAGGAACACGTGTTCAAATTTAACCTTATATTTGCTTTTTGTTTTTGTACAGTTGCAAGTTTTTTTAGTATAGAGATTTTCAACTAGATGCCCAAATGGAACTTGTGGGGAGATAACAACTCCTTTTGACTGTCGTATTTTCTATAAATATTTTTTAGATGCTTGAAACAATTGTTCTTTTTTATATATATGAAATCACTTATGACTATGGGGCTTCAAAAGGTTGTTTAGTTATAACAGCTTTGAGCCGTTGCAAATTAAAAAGAAAAGGTTATAACAGCATTTGATGAGAGGAAGAAAGCTAAGTTGCACCAACATATACACTCCACCATAAATTGACATGGGATTCTCTCTAGTCACCGCAAAGTTTCAGCAAGAAAGAGAATGCACACAGTAAATAGAATATTAGAAAGACAATGAAATAAAATACTTTCAAAAATATTTTATTTTCGGGCACTTTCTGTTTACTAGAGAGGATTCAAACCACCACAAATTGAGGTTGTGTAGCAATTTGTTAGGCTATGCTATCCTAAATAAATAAGAATCGCTTAAGTTTTTGAAATGTTTACATTTTTGTTTTCTTTTTATCTTCCCCGAATTAACAGCCAACTCATTGTTGTCTTAACATGGAACCTCCCTCCTTCTTGATGTTACACTTTTTAAGTGTGTTGATTTGGTACTTGCATTGGACATTGATGTAGTAAACCCCCGTTTTCTGTTTTTTTTAATCATTTCTGATATTGTGGGGAATAAATTTTTGTTGCAGCTGAAATATAATTGTAAAGAGCAATTGAGCTCTCCTTGTTTAACGTAGACACCACTTTCACCTCGCTTCTAATCTTTTGCCCGCTCATGCACCAATGGGCGTTATGCCTCCATTCGCTTCATAACTATGTCTTTGTTTGAGAGTTATGAGAGAATCAGTATGCGGACTTTAGCTTAATGGAAGAGGAAGGGATGATGGCCTCCACTTTATTTCTCATAAAACTACAATACTCTTATGCGAGGGAAGTGTAAAAATTGTGTAGAGAGAGGATTTTAAAAGATTTTGGAGGGTTTTCACAAATACTGCAAATTATTTGTCTTTTTATACCTTTTGATTCTTGTAAAAGATAAGAATGATAACTTTAAAAAACAACAGAGACACAATGATATCTGCGTTGCAATATTATTTAGTAAATTAGCACATTATATGAAAGTTCTAAATGCTTCCGACGATAGATTATGTAACTGATAGTGATTAGTGTTATATTATTTTTGTTCAAATATGTTAACAACCGGGCATTTGGTCTAGTGGTATGATTCTCGCTTTGGGTGCGAGAGGTCCGGAGTTCGATTCTCCGAATGCCCCTTTTTGTCATATTTTTTGTTAAGTTTCCTCTAATTTTAACGCTTCTTCCCCTAAGAATATTTTTGCTTAAAATGTCTTGTGAGAAAGAAAGAATAACAAAGTTAGACACAACATTCTTTCAAAAACAAAAAAAAGTCAGACACAACATTTAAATTATTATGGACATAACATTTAAATAACAGCCCCACAAACATAGAGACAAAAAATTTCATAAAAAGATAATATAATAATAGTACTACTGCATATTTTCTTCAGCTAGAAAAGAAGAACTATCATATCTTCCTCGATGTTACATTACAGCATATATAGTCCTAAAGTTTCCATGACGTGTCGCACACAAAGACACATACATATTTATATAATCCAAAAGGAAACACACCAAGGCAGTAGATTTGGACTCTGAAGCTTCTCATTCACACTCGACCCATCTCTTGGTTAATTCAGTAGAATTTTTAAGACACCCCTTGATCATAGAAAGAAACACTACATAAAAAAATACATGGAATTTAAACCCTCCCATACAAAGACTTTATGTATATAATATATAAATTATATATGAAGGAAGTGATTGATTAGGTCATTGGTCAAATTAAGCAAGCTAAGAGAGAGAGCTTAACCGTTGATCAAAGGGTTTGTTGTGGAAGATCCATAACCATTCATCATACCACTCCATGATCCATACCCAAATGACTGACCTTTTCCAGCATCAGAACAACCTTGATCTTGCTGCCATTCAAGTGACAATAGTTTAGGGTTTGGCTTCACATCAATTGAAACGTTATGATCCTCATCATTAGCATCATATGGAAGCATAAGTCTTTGACAAGAGTCCATTAAATAAGCACCATTGCTATTGTTTCCTCCTTCAAATGACATTCCACCAAATGCATGATGAAAATTCTGTGGCAACCCATTTTGGCCATTCATCATATCTCCTCCAATCCCAACACCCATATTCATATTCATATGATCACTATTTCCAAAATAATTATCAAAATTCCTAGAACTACTCCCAATTATACCTTCTAACTTACTTTCCATCATGAAGTCAATAGGCCTAGGGTTTTCAAGCATGCCAACATTACTATACTTGTTCTCCATGAAATTAGGGTTTCCTAGTGCTCCATTAGCTCCAAATAAGTTACTTAGGTGAGAGAATTGCACATCAGGGAAAGAAAGTTGAAGATCTTTAGGGTTTTGATGGTAGGAAGGTACATGATGTGGTTGGTTTTGAATATTACTATTAGCCAAGTGATCATTTGATTTTTTTGAAGAAACTTTTTTGTTTTTTCTACAGCCTCCACCAACAGGGATGTTCCTAAGTGTTCCTCCTTTGGTCCAATACCTTCTACAAGTCTTACAGAAGTACCTTGGCTGAGAGAGACTGTAGTTGTTGTAGTAACAGAATTTGGTGTGAGTTGAATCACACCTTGGACATTTTAGGGATAGGTCATGTGGTGGTCTTAGCCTCCTCTCTATCATGGATGATGGCCTTGAACATGTTAGCATGTCACCAGACATTGGTGAAGATGAATCCATTCCTGACTCATCGTGAATTGTGCCCTGACAATTTTGTATAAAAGAAACTAGAAGTTAATATATTTATGATAAAAGTAAAAGTGAAAAATGTGTTAATTTGTCTTGTTGGATTATTTTACATGGTCTTTTTCTTTTTCATTCTTTTTGTTCTCTTTCTAGCTAGCTTCTCCTAATTTTGTTTTTCTTAGCTTTCTCTTCTTTTATTTTTCGTTCTACTTCACTTTTAATCATGAGATCGGAGTTCAACATATACTATACAAAACACTTTTTTTTTAAGAAGCTATACAAAGCAGTTTTAATTAAATTCTATAGCAATTCAAAATTTCAAATGATCATGAATCTAATTAAGCTTATTAATGTACAAAATTACATAATTATTTACAAAGCAGAAACTAAGCATAAAATTCTCTTTGCCAAACTACTACACCATTGATTTGTTCAATGCATGTGTTTAGTGAACATGATAAAGAAAATGAGAGGAAAATGCATGGTATACAATGTGCATGGTATATATACCTGCAACCAATGATCTGCAGATGATTCCATATTGCAGACGTGAAGAGAAGATAAACCCATTCAAAAGCCAAGCTCAGAGTTGTGATCAAGCAGTGTATAGTTAGCTATACTAAAAGTGCAACTATTAGCTAGTATCAGTGTGTTATTGCCATTGCATTGCAAAGAGAGAAGAGAAGAAAATGAAAGAGGATAGTATTATGTGAGTGTTTTAAGTGAGAAGAGATAGAGGAATGTATGTAGTAGCTAGCAATTGCATGTGTTTGTGTTGTATTGTGGTTGCTACATGGGACGGGACAAGTGAATAAGAAGGAAGAAAAAGGTGAAGTGATGATGAGTGAGAGAGAGTTGCCATGTTGTCCCTATACTACAGACTCACTACAGTGTGTAAAAAAAAAAAAAAAACTCGTCGGTGATAACAATGGTGGGCCTTAACCTGTCTCTGTGGTTTCTTAGCATGAGTACTAAATCTTACTATTCAGTGACAAAATAGACGGTCATGATTTGATATAGTGAGGGTTATTGTTGACTTGGCTGAATGAGGAGCGTTGATGATGATTTGGTGGATATGAGAACCATTAGAAGAAAGATACGTCACGTAGTCGTATCTGACGTGACAGAAGGTATGTGAGAATATTTTAGGGTTCTCTTCTCGATAAAGAACGCATACCGAAAGAGCACTCTACTTAGCAGCCCCACAACATTTGGACCCACTCCACCTCCTCCCACAAGCAAGGGATATATTCTCCTCATTTTGCACATTCCAATCCTCCACGCGCCATCAATACTATACTCTCCCTCTTCATGCTTCTTCTCATGTGCCCTTCATTTCCTTCTTCTAATTTTTCCCTAGACAAACTCACCTTATACATCAAAATTCCGTCAAAAAAATAACTCACCTTATATATATCCCAAAGCTAAAAACTTCTTTGAGATGCATTTGTCTAAAAAAACAAAAAAAATTATTGATCAAATACACTTTTGGGGTCCTACTTTAAATGATTTATGTATTTGTTTATGTTGTGGCAAGTGTATTAGAAATCATATATTAAAATTGATATTGTGTTAAATTCTCTTTCTATAGTTGTTTTTTCTCTCAATATGATGATATTCGAGTTTCCTTTGTGACCCTAAAGTTTCCTCGTTTTTAAATTTAAAAGCACTTATTAAATGTAGACTCGTTCGATTCAATATGATAATTCATATATATTTTTTTGTTGGTTTCTCGTAGAGTAGTTCGATTTGATGTTATCTTATTTGACGCCGACAATGTATCTCTCACCTGAAATTTGAACATTCATTTTACACTTGTTACGTTGTGGGAATTTAAACTTTTTTTTTTTTTAGACACAATCAGTTGGTAATTCCATAATTCATTAAAAAAATCTAAAAACTACACATTTTGTGCATAGGGTGGTCAAAATCAACTTAGATTATTTTTTACTGAGATTTCAAATGAATTGCAGGAATTCAAATAAATTTCAAATGATCCGCTACTCTTCAATTTTTGCTTGCCCGGGGAAAATTGAAAAGAAAAGAAATCTTTTATACCATTTTTGCATTGCAATAATTTTTCGTAGAGTTATAGGTTTGGGCTTATATAATAATATAATAGTATGTCTTTATTCTTGTTTGGAATTAGGTTGCAAGTGTTATATTCAAACTTTGAACATATATTCCAAAACAAGGCGGGTTGGTGGATATCAGGGAATAAACTAAAAAGCTTCCATAGGAAGGGTGACACCAGAAAGAGAAACGAGAGGGATGTTATCTTTATATCCATATTAAGTAGTATAAGATGAGTAAGATTATTATAGGATATGGTTGGCGTGAGGAACACACCCCGATCTAAAGTACATGCAGATGTGTCAGGTGAATAAAGTGAGTGAGTGATCTGTGTGTGCCCACGTTCCTGAATTCCCTAACTTCATAACCAATATATTCATTCTTGTCATTCATGAGTGGCTATCTGAAACTGTATGAGTATATAATGTCTTTCGTTTTGACATTGGGTGAATGGGTGGTTATTTTCTACCTGTAGTACAAAGATGTAGATTAATATTTTGGGTAATAATCATTTTGATCTGTGTGAATCAGTAACGAGTAATTATAATAGTTTCTCAATCCATCAAAATTTTAAAATAGCTTCTGATTGTACATTTTGTTAGTCAAAATAGTCACTGACCCTAAAATAATCTATCAATACTCACAATAATTCTTTTTGTATAAGAACCAAAATGACAATAAATATGTATTTATAATGTATAAAAACTAATATGACAATAAATAAGTATATTGAAAGACTAATATGATAATATTAACGAAATATTTTAATGTAAAAGACTATTTTGACTAACGAAGTATACAATTAAAAACTATTTTAAAATTTTGATACATTCAACGACCAAAATGATTATTAACCATTAATATTTCATCAATCAGAAGTATGTTATCATTACTATCTACTGATCAGTAGTACTTGTTAGCTACCTAGCTAGCTTATGTTGTCGAGTGTAAAATCATGCGTCAAGTACTCTGTTGTCGGTTGGTAAGAATCATATATGATGTAAATTAAACAGAAAATTTAAAAAGCTACAAACGAAAACGCCAATTGCATTGGATTATGTAGGAAAATTAGTTAATTTGTGTGTGCTTTGTACTAACAATTTGTGGAATAAGTATACACATAAACTTGATCTCATGAAATTAAATTTATAAGCACTTTGTCTTTAACAGATAAAATACTCTTTTTTCCCAAAGAAATAAGCAAGAATATGCTTAATTAATTATTCACTGCATCATATGACATGTGCACTGCTAAAGATTTTTGTAGATGATTACAAACTCAATAATGCTAGCTGTAGTGTACGCTATTTGCGTATATACGTACATATATTCACATGCCGTGCATATGCCTTTGTACATATCTTTGTAGGTATCTTGTAAATTAACAATAAGTATCAACTTTTGAGATAGAAAAACTTTAAACTGCGAACATAGACTTCACTCTCAAGCTACATGTTTTTTACTTCAGTTGCTTTCTTTGATCTTCTTTTTTTCTTTTACTTAAAGAAACCATAAATATTGAAAGATCAGAAAAGGCCAAGCAACACCACATAAATTTAAAAGCCAAAGTTTTTCTCAAAAATATTGAAAGCGGGAAATTTTTTAGGATGATTTATTTTAGAGAAAAAATTTGTAATTTTTTGCCTTGGAATTAGATACTCGCCTCCTTCACACTTTTTTTCTTAATTCAATTATTAAGTGTATTATATACACGTACAGAGTTACAACGTTAACGCACTTTTTACTTGCTTTAATTTTCAAATCGTCTTAAGCAATAAGCTGCGATTAATTCCATCAATGGGATATATCAACTATTTTTTTGAGTGGCCATTTCTGCTATATATAGAAAGCAAACCGTATTACTGGTCCCTAGCTTTATATTTTTCCCACTTAAATCAAACAGCCATCATGCATACAATAGAATATATTTAGCTCAGTTGATAGGACAATGCATTATTGTATGTAGGGGCCGGAGTTCGAGCCTCGAACACCTCACTTATTCACCTTATAAGCTGAATTCTAGTCACTAGACTACCTGATAAAAATATATATATATATATACATATATATATATATATTTAGCTTCAATATTGATTATATATACTCCCTATAGAGTGTGCTAGAATATTAGTATATGTATGTATAGATGTGGCCCGCATTATTGGATGATGGTCAAAAATTCGAACACTTATACCTCGTTATTGGTGTAGTCAGTAATTGGGTTCTTTAGGTCCTATTCAAGCGATCGGACCCCACCACAAGAGTTCTTTTCTATCTGTCCCAAAGTTTTCCATTCACATGTACTGATGTACAGCAATAATGTACCCAAGAAAACCAAATCATAAGAAGCTCTCCAAACACCCACAGGAGACCAGTATTCATATCATAATTATATTAATCATAATACGGGTATAAAAAGTTTTAAATTATATAGAACCTTATAATACGGATCGCACTGCCAATTGCAAGCATTATCACGGATAAGTACATTTCTTGGGACTAGTGTGAACTCCAAGGTGAGACTCTGTAGGGTCCAAAGCAAGATCTATGTGCATATAGGCCAAAACAAATTGTGATTCTGGTCATCTGGTGTGAAGAAAAAAAAGGAAAACATTCTTTGAACACTCACACATGCAATTTACATTTTGAAAGAAAAATTAATGTGATAAAGAAGAAAGATAGAGAGAGCCAAAATGAATGTTGGAGTTAAATGATGTCTAAATATAAGAGCTAAAAAAAATACCAATATTATAACTAATATGAAATTCTTTTAGTTCGTGTGCTTATGTGACTATTGATTTTGTTTCGAGTAGTTTTTAGATAGCCTTGTAGTTCTTATGTGGATCGATTGAAAAAGGAACACATACATAATATTGGATAAACTCAGTATGTATTTAAGATCATTTGTAATTGCTGTTGGTTTCCTATCACTTGGCATTTATTTGAAATATTCAACATCTCTTTAAAGAGCTTGAATATTTCAATGTTATAGAGAGAATGTCTCGAGAGCTATTGTAACAATTGTTGACAATATAGAGAATGAAGAGAACAAAACAACAAATGCAGATTTTCTAAATACAAAAGTTACTCTAAGAATATATAGTGAAATATAAATAGACTATACTATCATTTACTCAATTATAATATAAGATTCAATAACTCATTATCTAACATATTCCCTTAAATTATCTCCGTGAGCTTAACTCAGTTAATAAGGACAATGCATAATATATGCAAGGTTCGGGGTTCGAACCTTGGACACCACAAAAAAAAATTCCCTTAAATTCACGATTTATCAACAAAAAGCAACGATAGTTTGTCAAACGAAAAACATTTGGTAGATACGAAAAAATATACCTAATAATATAAACTCAAAACATATAATATTCTAGCCAACTAATATCAATCAACAAGGCGAGAAGCAATAAAAAAATCAATAAGGAGAGGACCAATTAAATGGGAGAACCAATAAGGAGGGGAGCAATCAAACAAACAAAATAATCAATCAAACAGAAGAATCGGAAGAAACCAATAGGTAGATGAGGAGTCAAACAAAAGTGTCATGTTGGATAAGCTATGGCATTAGAGACCAGCAGTTTCCACTTGACTGTTGATGAGATGACCATCACACTAGATGGTGTGTCATGTCTTCTTCACATCTCGATTCATGGTAAGTTGATCAACCATCGGATAAAAATCTCTCATGAGCGAGGTGCTGCTCTTTTAGCTTGTTTGCTTGGTGTGGACCTTGAATTTGTTGTTGTTGAGTATGAAAATACGAAGGGTGCTCGCATCTCATTTAGATGCATGAAGCAAATATTTCCGGAACATCACTTGAAAGCAATTAATTTGGCAAATGTAGCAGAGAGTGAGACTGACAGAAATGAACACCAAATTTATTTCACATATGTTTACCACCTTTATATGATTGGATGCACAATCTTCATAGACACTAGCAACAAGCATATATAGACGGTGTTTCTAGAACCTTTACGAGACCTCGATACAGTTGGTGAGTGGTTGGGGTGGTATGGCACTGGCATTTCTCCATTGTTATTTGTTTAAGGCACTAGTCCACAAGCTTCGCCGATGGATGGATATTGTACCCTACTACATGTAATAATTTGAACTTTAATATGTATTTTTTAATTTAATAGGTGTTCGTAATATGTGTTTTTGTTTGTGTTTGTTTGTCAGACTTGGGCTACGGAGCATTTTGTTAGAATACATCCCTATATTATCCATCCAAGTTATTATGTCGACATGCGTCATGAGCTTCACGGTTCATCCCTGACATGAAGGATGTGATCTTCAACCCGCATGATGATCACTGTCAAATGCGTTTATTCAATGATTTATGTCGGTACTCGGGATGGATAAAAGTGTGTTTGAGGAAAGGTTTATTGCCACTTGCCATAGTGGGTGATGAAGCAGTACATGCATATTCAGACCATTTTGAGACATCTTTCAGAGGTAGATGCTATTAATATCTTTCAAGTTGATTATTGTCGCGTCATTTTTCGGAGATCAAGGCTATTTGATTAGCGTTTGACTCACTATTTTATTTCACGACTAAACATTTAATTTTTTAAGAAAAGGGGGAAAAAGTTCAAACTACCCCATATTGAAAAGATTTTGGGTTCGGGGGTTAGTTACACAAAGGGAAGGTATTAGCACTCTTTATGTCCGTAGTACTCTACGGGAACCTCTTGGTTTTATTCAACTTTTGTGCTATAACTTGCTTGCTTTTTTTTTGTTTAAAAGAAGGAATTAAAAGTGATAAAGGAGAAGAGACCTATTTATCTACATTTTTTATTGATTTGGAAGGACTAGGTCCTTTGCCTACGTACCCATGATGGATCAAAACCTCGTAGTTCGGAGTGAAAATTGACGTTTGATTGGTTGTGTGTTTTTTATTAGTTTTTGAAAAAGGTTTTAAAATGAAAAGGCAAATGGCAAGTAAGCTTGTTTGTGTTTTTTAATTTAAAAGAAAATAGACTCGAAATATGATTAAGTTGATTTAGAATTTGATTAAGAAAAATAAAAAAAATAAAGGGATCACTTGGTTTTGGAACCAAGGTTTATTATGAAATTTTTTTTTGTGATTTTTGTTATTTGAATGTTTTTGTTGTTTTTTTTTAATATTAATTAAAACATAAAATAAAACTAACGTAACAAGAAAATAAAAGCGCGAGAAATTTCCGTAGTGACGTTGGATCACCACGAAAACCCTTTTCTAACCTAATATTTTTGCATTTTTTTTTAATATATAAAGCGGT
>Ga0228711_1000824_pt1 | contig 41873 bp, 19 predicted proteins | sample MedpolnodulmetaG_2_FD_177996 | JGI IMG/M metagenome (GOLD analysis project Ga0228711, IMG submission 177996) | Root nodule microbial communities from Medicago polymorpha collected in Santa Monica, California, United States - brown nodules | ecosystem: Host-associated > Plants > Roots > Nodule...
TTCTTTAATATAGCTTATAAAAACAGCTTATAGCAATTAGAAAAATAATTTAACGTTATTTTCTCTTTTGCTATAAAAATAGCTTATGCAAGCTTATAAATAAGTGCTTATTATGAGTTACAAATAATTTTTTTTTATCTAAACAGGAACTTAATCCAGAACTATAAGCTGCAAATAAGCTGAAAATATCAATCATATAAGCTGCAAATAAGTTTTTTTATCAAAATGAATCAGAGTTTATCAAACACAACAACATATAAAAAGCATTACAAATTTCGAATTCTACCACAATCTCAAATTTACAAATTAACCTAATATTGAAAATCATAGATCTAAATGCCATTAAACACAAAATCAAGTAAAATATCGCTATATTAGGTGCAAAATTCTGAATCAAAGAACAGAAAGCAATTTAAATATGAAAAAAATCAGGTGTGAGATGTAACCTGAAAAAACCGCAGAGAAGAAGAAACGTGATGGAGAAGAAGAAGCGCGGTGTAGATCGGAGAAAAGTCACGGCAGAGATCGAAGAAGAATCACCATTTTCGCCTCTCTGTGTTCTACGTGAGTTTTCTGCAAAATGAGAGATGATTTTTGATAAAAAAAATGAAAACACCCCTAGACTTTGAACCTATTTATACCTATGCCATTGGAGAAAACAACCACTTCTCTGTGTTTTCCCTTTTCTACTTTTTTTCTCCATTTTAAAAACTCAAAACTAAAAATAGAAAAGCAACACCCATTTTATCTCTTTTCCCTTTTTTAGTTCTCAAAACTAAAAAACCCAAAACACTTTTCAAAAATTATATTTAAAAAATAGGTAATCAAACAAGTTTTTAATTTTTTAATTTTTAAAAACTAAAAAAGTGTTACTATAGTAATTTCCGATATACAATTTTTTTTTTAGGGGGTACCGCGGCATCTGGGGGGGTCTCAACGGAGATCCGTCACTGATTGTACATTTGCCCATAAGATGTCTCATTGTATCGTTACTTATTCCAATTGTGTCCCTGATTAAATTAAAATTAAACATTTTTATTATTATTTTATTTTGTAATCATAAATCAAAATTGGGTAAATCACCAACTTTGATTCCCTTTCATCTTCATCCGTTTGAATCTATTCATCCTCATCAGTTCCTTTCACTCCAAAACTTTATTATCTTATTTTGTCATTATTTCACTCCCTTTCACTCCAAAATCTTATCATCTTCATCATATTTTTAGGTTACAGAAACCTCTCATGCATATTTTTTGAATTATCTTCAATCAAACAAAAATTTGAAAAAACCGATTGAAATATATTCAACCAACAACACCCAGGAAATTAAATATTCAAGAAAAGATTTCAATACAGGAACATGAATTAGGAGCATTACCATTAGGTGAATCGGTCGAGATCGATGAAATATTTGATGGGTCATCATTAGAATCAACCATGTTGTTGTTGTTATTTAGGGTTTTGGAAAATGGAGAGTGACACATGCATGTGATTTTTCGTTTTAGAACATGTACAACCTTAATTTTTCCCCTTATGCGGATTCAGATGGAGAAACCGAAGAAAGAGGATGATTAAAAATGATTTAATTTGTGCATAATTAATAAATGATTTAATTCTAAATAAAATAAGTTAATAAATCAAAAGTAATTAATATTTTGTGTGAGGACTGATTTGTAATAAGGTAAAGTTTAGTCTTAGAGTGGTGTTATACTATTGGCTAAACAAAAGTTAGTTTTCTGACTGCACTGTAGAAATTTCCTTTGCATAATAGTCCTAATAGTAGGGATGGCAAAAAAATCTGCATCCGTTGATATGCGCGGATAAAATCCACCACGGACACGAAGTGGATACCTTAATGGATATATCTGTGATAAAATAAACGGATATTTTAACTATCTGCTAATTAATGGATACAGATGCAGATTTAATGGTATCCACACCCGCAGATATCCATACCCGCTATTAAACCGAGTAAATTACATAAATAACCTTAATAGCTTTCAACTTAAGCAAAAAAACTCGATACTGTGAGTGTTATTAGTTATCGCACGATTGTTCAAATCTGTATTATGCTCATTTAAAAGGAAGTGAAAGTGGTCGGGATTGTTGAAGCAAGAAGCTTTGTTTTTGTTGGATATGATGAGCTTTATTTATGCTTTTGTTAAATCAAAGAATTTTATTTTTATTAAATGTAAGGAACTTTATTTATGTATTTGTTGAGTCAATGATCTTTGTTGTTATTGTAATGTATGCATATTATGTTTTGCTGAAAAAATAAATGCATGTGATGTACTTTTGTTTTTAAATTTCAGTTTTTTTTATAAATATTTTTTTTGAAGAAGCTAAATTAACCCCCTTAAACAGGCAACAGAGAGAATCGAACCTGAGACCTTGAGGATGAGCACACTCCCAGGTTCTAAACCAATACCACTTTTTTTAGAAATGTTATCCATGGATGTCTATATAAACTCGCAAATACTTCAAAATCCATGGATTACCCCCGTAACGGATATCCGTGTGTATATGGACAGGGTACAAACTTCATATTTATCCGACGGAGTAGACACGGATATCACACTATCCGCATCCATGGATATCCATTCACATCCCCTACCTAATAGAAGGAATAACGTGCAGTTGCAAACTCTTATGATTACAAGGATAATTAGATTGAAAGAAATAGAATGAACCAGCAACTTTGTTAGTTTATAGGTAGTTGAACCTTGCTTCAAAAATAAAAAGTAGTTGAACCTATAGAAAGTTTCCATGTATTACCAACCAAAATGTTCATAATCCGAGTGAGAAATCTAAGCAGTCTGAAAATGAATGATATTAGATTTCATGCTCCTAGATTTATAGTAGAAGGAGAAGGTTGTGAACCCAGTTATGTAATGAAATGATTTCAACAAGTGCATAGATTTTATATGCAGGCATCCCTTTGGTTTTGCAGACTTTATCCCATTGCTAGGATTATAAGATTTTATGTGTGAGGACAACTAATTTATTAGAAGTTTAAGAGTGGAAACATGCAAATGCGTTAAAAGTGGATTGACACAATAAATTTAAAGATAAAATCAATTTAAGAAGTCAAAAAGTACCAATTATAGCATTATGTAGAATCAGTTCTACAATAAAAAACAATTTGGCCCCTTTAAAAAATAAAAACCAAACATACACTAAGCATAAGTTTATCAAGTTCACATTTTTAATACATATTTAAAATCACCTATTTAGGTTGTCTGATGGTATTGACTTGAGACCTACATGTTTGAAATCACCTATTTGAAATCTCCTATTTGGGTGGACTAATTTAACTTCTTAAAAAAAAGTTTGAAATCACGGTTGGATGAGATTTTGCTAAAACTCGAAAGTTTAGATTTTACAAAATCCATGATGGCTCAATATAATTTTGTTAAACACACTTAGAATCCAAATATGCAATTAATTAAATATAGAAATGTTTTTTTTACTTGAGAAAGTAAACTCTATCAATTTTTTTTAGGGAACCATTCATCATTATTTATTAAAATGATAAAAGTTTTGTAAAAAAAATTGATGATATTATTTTATACCAATAATTGATAAAAGTTTTTTGAGGTCAATTAATATACACGATCGATAAAAAATTTGTACAACAATATTGTATATATATTTGTTTTTTTGAGGAAAATATTGTATATATTTGTTTACTAGAAAAATTAACAAAGGTCGATTATAGAAAACATCAACATCAAAGCAACTTTCCGAAAATAATAATAATAATAGTAATAATAATAATGTTATGAAACTAAATAAATAGAGACAATAAACCATAAGCTTATTGTAATTTTTTTTGGTTATGTATCTCTATCTCATTTTATCAACACTCCTATTTTATCTCTATCTCTCTCGTTCTATTACATCACAAATCCATTACATATATCATTCACTCTCTCTACCTCTTCCTTTCTCAATGTGTATACACTCATATGAGACGTCCATTAATTCGAATGCACAACGTCAACACCCAGACGTAACAATTCATCAATGAAATTATATAAGTCCATGTCTTACGTCGGGACCCTGACATGGCAACTTTACCTGGGCTACAACGTCTGTAAAACTTGCAGAAAACTCCAGAGTTGTATTCATTTTCATCTCACAATCGACCTTCTTCTGCTCTTCCAACTTTTCCATCATGGGCACTCACTCTCAATCTTGATTTTGTGGGCGTTTTGCTTTGTTTGTGATGGTTTTGACACCCACAAAATGTTGATTTTCTTGTAGTGAGTGTTGCATTGTGCTTTTCAGCTACTGCTAAGTCAAAGATTCTTAAGTAGTGTCTTATGTATAAGATCTCAGTAGGTTCTCTTTGCTTTATTTAAAGAATGACTCCACTCTATGATTTTAGATTTTGTGTCCAAATACCTAAGTTAAGTAATGTGTCCATCATTATTGTACGTTATTATGTTTTAAATACTATGTTGTTTGTTTAAGAGACGACATGGCTTACATTTCAAGAATATATCCAATATACAGTTTGTCGAAGACAACACATTCATAATCTCCACCAAAAGTAAAATGTTTGTTGATATTAAGAAGACAACACATGGATAATAGACGAAATCAATTCAGGATAAGAAAACATCGTTACGCCAAATTGCTACTAGTACAGTATATTATATAGTATTGGTCGATACTGCAAAATATTCAAGGTAACAAACAACACGGCTAGGTCAAACTATCAACAAAAGCACCTTTTTTTCCCCCTTTTGGAATCTACATAACCTTCAATACATCGAGGGAAACAAGTTCAAAAAATCACCGGAACTCTACATACAGATTATAGTTGCCAGTCTACGGGACCAATGCCCTTTTGCTCCAGAAGTTGGTTGGTTTTAGAGAAGTGCCTGTTCAGAGAAAATCAAATTAACACAATTCAATATAAAAGGAAAACTGATCAGTGAAAATCAAATAAACACAATTCAATATAAATGGAAAATCAACTTACTTGCAGCCAAAGAAACCTCTTTTCACAGTCAACGAGGAGGGATGTTCAGCTTTTAGAATGTGATGCTTGGTTTGATCAATTAAGCTGCATATAAGACACCCAACGTAAGCAGAATAACTTGCTTGTCACCCATTCCACAAAAAGAAACATTTACTCCAAATTTATATAATTTTTTCCAACAAGCTGACTATTATAAGACCACATATCACTCATTACATATTTAGTTTTTATAGAATCATCCAATGGCAGTACCGAATTTTCTCCTGAGCAGACTCTCCCCACAGCAGAAACACGACCCCTTCCTTCTTCTCAGAGATCGTCTTGATAACAACATCCGTAAATTGTTCCCAGCCTATATTTGCATGTGAATTTAAATTATCTTCATTCTTCCTACCTGAATTGAAAGCTAGTTACAAAATACTAGTATACAAACATAATACACCAAACATGGTGAGGTCATTGTCATACTAGATCACCATGCACGTAGCGAAGTACAAACATATCATGACCTTTAAGTCACCAACACTCTTGATTAGAAGTTCACAAAAATGTAAAATATCTAACCTGTGAGAACAACATTAAGCAAGAGAACGCCCTGAAATAAAGTTAAAGCTGTGATCAGAGAATATTTTTTGAAAAACAAATTGACGAATTAAAGTCATGTTTTAATACCATGTTAAACCATCTGCACAAATGAGTGAATAGAAGAAAAGGAAACTATGCGTTTAGAACAGACACTTTCCTAACTTCATAAGAAGCCCATCGACGGTTCAATAAAATTAATTGTCACTTAAAGCTGTGAATTTTAGTTATTGACATAAATTCTTGTCTTTATCATTGAAAAATATGTTATCTACAAGCTGAAAATATATATTTGGTCACAATTGTTTTTATTGTTATTTTGTAAAAACATGTCCACAATGCTTTAATTGTGCAATGTAAACTACTCCACAAATCTGTATGTTTTACAGAAAATTGATAGGCTATTCAAGGAAATCACACTTTTTGCATAAAATAAATATTTTTAAGAATGAAATGTTTGGATAAGATCCTTTAAAGAATGATCACAATATCAAATAACCAATTTCCAACATTTTTATAGAATCAAAATAATGAATGGTTACCTGCAGAGCCCATTTTTCAAGATTTCCGTGAGATGGAACGGAACAACCAATATCTTTCTTAAGCTCCTTAAATACATTCTTCAAAATGGATGGAACTTTAACTCCCTCCGGAACCGAATATGAAAGCCCCATTGCTTGACCAGGTCCATCAAAAGGTTCCTAAAATAACCAAAATCAGAATCAGTGAAGTAAACGAAAGAGAAAAAACTCAAACTCAAATCGAAATCCACAAACCTGGCCAAGAATCACAGCCTTAACAGAATGAAAAGGAGTAGTATTAAGAGCATTGAAAATCAAATGCGCAGGAGGATATACGGAATCTTTGAAAGCGAAAATCTCATTTTGGACGAACATGCAAAGAGCAGGGGCATAAGGTTTGTTAAATTCACCAGGTAAAGCTTCCAACCAAGACTGCTCCACAAGCATATCCGGTAGTTTAATGCGACCCGTAGCCATAGATTCTGATAAAGAAAATATGATTAGAAACGAAAGAAGCTATTATATTATAGCCAAGTAAGTATCAATATCATACATACTGTCATTGTGTTTAGGAAGCCTTTCGAGGCAGATTCTGCGGTTTCTCTTGGACAATGTGAGGTTCTGATTGTATTTTTCTTCGGCAGAGAGGGCGGAGGAGCCATAAGTTTTCAAGCCCTCGGAGTATGAAGAAGCCATTTTCTGTTGTAATTTTAGATGTTAGTTTGTTTATTTCAGAAGTTAATAAAAATTAGGGCTATCCAAAAATGAATCTTGTACGCAAGCATGAAGAAGCCCTTGACTCAGTTTGCTTACTTGGTTAGTCAAGCCTTGCCTTATTTTTCTCACCTGAAAAACGGTTTTATATGCAAGTGCTCTCTATATTTATGCTGAGTCACTCATTCAAAAACTCAATTTTTCACGTGTATGCAAAAACACAAGTATCCAACCCTTCCTTTATTTTTCACGTGTATGATATAAGTAACACAATTCCAGTAGAGGAAAATAGATACGCACAACAAACAACAAAACCATTTCCTCTTCCGATTTACGAGACAGATAAATCCTTAACGCCACGCCTCAAGTTTATATAATGGTTTATTATTTTGCAGGTTTCATATTAGTTATTGCTCACTCTTTTGTTAATTAGATGACGTGAAAAAAGAGTGTGCATGGTGTAAGACTATTTTAGTTGTGCACATTAGACAATAATTATTTTAGTAATAATGGAATTTAGAAAAGTAGACATGAAAATAAGTTTTAATTATGGTTACAAATAAGTTGTGACCAGGGAAAATAAAATAGAAAACCACACAACTAAAATAAACCAGAAAATATTTTTTTTTTTATGTGAAAATCAGAAGAATAATTTATTTCTTCATAAAAAATACATAATTTATTTATGAAAATATAGCAATATACTAAAAATTTGGGATTCTAACAAGGAAAAAAAAGTGCATTTCCTTATTGTTTTACATATGGTTCGTAACTAAATAAATTCACCATCAGTTTCTCATATCCATAATTTTCTAAAAGTTTGTTATATATATAAGATGTGTATTTTTAGTAAAGAATTATATGGAAAGTGCACTAAATTTTATCCTTCTAACAATCACTAGAGAGTCACACAAAAAAAGCAAAATTTGTCCCTATAGTCTCTCTCCAAATCAAAAATTTGGTAAATTAAAAAATGTCGTGAATTCGTTAAAAATCACACGTAGAGCAAATTAACCAAACACAAACACAAGCAAAATTAGAAATCAGCGAGAGAGAGGAGAAAGAACACAGACAAGTTTGTTTACCCGTGTCCAATACTGACCTACTCTGTGGGAGAGAGCACAACTCTCCGTTCCACTATAATTATTGAGTAACTTTACAAAAGATTCCAAAGGGTTACAAGAATCGGTCTTCAAACCTAATTCTACCCAAAGTTCCGAGTGTTTGTTACCAAGAGAAATCTCTACAAACCCTAGTTTTGTTGTTCGCTTCTAATCCTTGTTGTTCTACTCTCTACTTCTCATATTTCATCTAATACAAGATCTGTATTTATAGATAAATATAACTCGTAAATTTGGAACGGATATCACACTGAAGATACGTTTCCTTTTTTCATCTCATTTAGCGCAAAATATATTTGCATCAAATATTCCTTTTAAAAATGAGCAGTGCTACATGGCATGACAACCATCATGCACGAATTTGGCACGACATGTATTTCCAGCAACTACACTTTCATTCCCTATTTATTTACGAGTTCCTTGCAATTAAACACAAGTTAAAAGAAAAAATAAGCAAAAAATAAACTCCACACCATATAGAAAACTAGTTAACAATAACTCTTTTTCACCTCCTGCCACCAACATCTGGAAACTAAGCCATAACCACTTATCACCACCACTATAACTCATCCTTGCCTTGGCGTCTTCATCTGCACCATGATGTTGCAGTTGCTGAAGTTATCTTTATCATCATCGTCGACGTCGTCGTTGTCACCGCAACCATATAATTATATTGGTTTCTCTGACGTCGTAATTTTTATAGTCGACCATCGTCGTCGATGTTGTCACCGTCACCTTTATCTTTATCATTTCAGTTGTTGATGCCATCGCTGTCAACTCTCACTACCCAGTGGGCGTAAGGGACGAAGCGAGTTTTGGTGTGCAAGAGAGTTGTTGCCGCATATAACAGAGAATAACAGGTTCATGGGATTTGCACGACAAGATGTGTCGTGCACTTCAACATTTCTCTTTAAAAATATATTTGCATCAAATCTTCCTTCAGTACAAAGATATATTTACTGTTCCATAAATATATTTTCAGCAACAATCTTTGAAAGCACAAAATATATTTGCAACATATTTTTTATATTTTTAGCAACAATCTTCTTCATCCATCAAATTTTTAATTTCAACAAAAAATAAACTCAATCTTTTTATATTCTAAAAATTTAAAATAAAATATTGGTAATCTAAATTAAACCTAAAATATCTCAAACGATATATAATGGTGTTCCACTTTATACTTGCTCCATTTTTTTTGCCCATTTTAAATCTAGTTTTTTTTTCAAGCTCAATGTACTGAAATTAATGTTGAAGTGAGTTCAAGCCATGTATTTGGTTCTAATATTGAAAACTCTTTATCATTTGAAGAAGAATTTGATGAAGTTGGAGATGAAGACAACAATGATAATGATGTTATGAAATTTTAGAAGAATTGAACTTTTGAAGAAATTAATTAGTTTATTTTTTGGATAGGTTTATTAACAACTTTAGAAACTTGTGAAACTTGCTTTTTTAGATGGTTTAGACTTTAGAGTCTTATGAAACTTATGATTTTGCAAGTTAATTTTGTATTTTGATGGTAAGTTGAACATAACTCTTTATTACGGTGGTTATGTATACTTTGTCTTTATAATTAAATCATTTTAATTTTTACTATTGACCTATTTGCAATATTATATTAGCTTATATATGTCATCTATATAATAATTTTTTTTATAATTTTAATTTTAGGTAAACTCATACAAGTTTACATAGGTAAAACGAGTTGAGGTAAACTCTCGAGTCGTAAAACATTTTCCATCCCACCATCCATTTTTTTCTGCCAAATGTGAATCCTGTGGTGGCAGTGCCTCGTGAACTTTTCGCAATGTTATTTCTCCCTAGAAGTAGCAGTGCTCATTCTAAAATCTCTCTAAAGTCAATTCTCTACTCTTCTTCCTTCATCTCTCTTTTATGGTACAACTCCATGCCATATATCCTAAAGATTGCTTCTTCTTTTTTTGAGTGGAGTTAGATTGCAAATATAATATGGGTTCAATATTATCTTGCTTCTTGAAGCATAAGAAATTGCCCACAAACCGAGTGCAGAGTAATAGTCTTTTAGTCCCTGAAGAATTAGAGTCTTAGTAAAAAATCAGACAAGAACATAGTATTTTCCCTCCACATGGCCAATCATCTGTTCTTAAAAGAATCAGACAAGAACATAGTATTTTCGCCACTGTCGTTCCAAGTTGTGCTCAGCCTCATTGCGGCTGGATCTGAGGGTCCCACAGAACAACAGCTTCTCACCTTTTATCTCGTTTCCGTCCTACTCAAGGATGTTGCTCCTATTGGCGGACCTTGCCTCTCTTTGGTTGATGGTGTATGGGTTGAGCTGAGCAAACCCTATCTCTTTAACCTTCCTTCAAACAAATAGTGCGTGATGACTACAAAGCCACTTTGGCTTCCCTTGATTTCCAAACGTGTGCGTATCAACCTCTTTTAAATGCAATGCACGCCCTGAACTTTTGATGCTAAACTGGATGTTTTATGCTAAATTGGTTTATTTATCAGGAAAAAAAATCCCAATCACTAATCCAAGCATAACCTAAAATGTTTTGGCTAGTTAGATGATAATTTGATACCAAGTTGCCTAAAGATAGAAAGACATTGTTTATTTCAGCACAAAGTAGGTCCATTGTTATAATGTTTCTCCATTTATTTGAATTGAAAGCTGTACTGTATATTTGGAGGTATGAATTGGTTTAAATTTTGACAGTCTAGCTTCATGACTTGGGTAAATACCAATTCTAAATTGATCAAAGAAATTATATGTATGTGATGTACCTTTTTTATTCAAATGCCTCTTCAAATTTTATAGTCCTAAAGAGAAATAAACTTTAATCCTTTAGCATACGACTATTCACCTAAATAATTTTAGAGCATCAAGTATCAACTTCTATGAAAATAATTGTTGAAACATATTAGCATAACTGATTTTTGTATTTGATATTGTTGTGAATCCGGACTCTGTTGAGAAACATGACATCCATAAAAATGGAGAGGAAAAGCTTAAGATATTATTGTATTGATGATAGTTGGAATGATACAAAAATGAAAGAGAGTTACAAAAGAGTCAACTTGTGACTTATATAGTCACTACACTAGTACCCTTAACTAACTCTAAAATGAGTATAACTACCTATATTTCAACAGACTCAAATATCACACTAATGAAAAACAAAGATGTGTGGAGCAAAGGAAAGTAGTAACCAATATCAAAGTAAACACAAGTAACAACAATAATAACAACACCTAGATCTAATCAAGTAATCAAAGTGAAAAGCTCAAAACCACAAGCAAAAGATAAAGAGAGAAGAGAAACAAACACACCAAGAAATGTTTACCAAGTTCGGTCCAACTTGACCTACTCTGGGGGAGAAATTGATCTCTCCAATCTACTATCAATGAGTTCTTACAAGAGATACAAATGAGTTACAAGAAATTAGCTTCAACAAGCTCACAAAAAACAAACCTAACCCATTTTCCCAATCTCACCAATGAACAAGACACTCAATGATTTTCACTCACCCAAGGTGTTTACAATGTTTCCCACCCCAAGAGAACCCTAATCAAAGACCCTCAACCCTAAATTTACCTCCTTTGATTTCTCAAGTTTTTCTCTCTTGAAACTCTCTCAAAAAATGAACTGAAACACTTAAATAGTGACCTAATACTGTCAAAACTCAAAATCATGTCACGATTGCCAAAATCGTGTCACGATTGATGCGTACGACCCAAGGTATGACCAACCTTATCATGAAAACTTGCCAAGCATGCCAAAAATTGTGTCACGATTGCTCAAATCGTGTCACGATTTGCCTCCAGAAAGCACCATGCCCACGGCCTGCCAAATCGTGACACGCCACCCAAATCGTGTCACGATTTGGAGCTTCCTCAGCTTCACAATTTTTTAGTCAAATTACAACAGATATGGTTTCAAAGGTTGTTGAAGTGACAAAAGAAGTAAATTGATGGGCTAAAAATGTAACACATGTTAGCATCTCTAATTGTTCTCTCATACTTTGTAATAACCAAAACTTTAAAGGCTTGTACAAAACCCATTTTAGTTCAACATTTTATACATTCAAACTTTTAAAAAGGTGTACCCTAAAAACAATATATTTACTCTTCACCTAATTAATTTCTATTATATACAAGGAAAATAGTCATTTTCATCCTTGAATCTTAACAAGTTGTTATAATAGTCCTTCAATATATCAAAATTTTAAAATAATTTTGATTTTGTACTTTGTTAGTCAAAATAGTCTTTGACGTTAAAATCCTTCGTTAATACTGTCATATCAGTCCCTCAATATACTTACTGACTGTCATATAAGTCTCTATAAAAACTTGTTTACTGTCATATATGTCCCTATAAAAAAATAGTTATTGTCAATATTGAAGAATTATTTTAACGCGGTAGACTACTTTGACTAATGGAGTGCATAATCAGAGACTATTTTGAAATTTTGTTTCATTGAGGAAATATTGTGACTACTAAACACTAAATTCATTCATAAAAAAAAAAAGATTGATCTTTGCATCGGATGAATTTTTGTCTCAAAACCAATTCAAGACGCACGACAAACAACCCTAGTTTTAATATTTATTTATTTTTTTGAAGGTGATATTTCAGATTTATAATTTAGTACTATATCTAAATTTATTCTATATATTATACTTAAAAATTATTCATTAAATTTATTGGATATATTTTTTATTAAAATATTATCATGATACTATATTTTTATAAGTATGATCGTGCTTAGAAATAAACTTTTATATTGCTATTTTTTTCAATTTTTTTTATTTGAATTCAAATTTACAAAAAATATTTATGATATATTTCAGTATAATACTTTGGTATAATAATAATAATAATATTATTATTATTATTTTTTGAGAGGCTGTATAATAATAATGTTAAAAACTGTGAATGTGTATTTGTTCAAAATAAAATAAAATTTGTAATCTATTGGTACAATTTAAAACCATATAGGATCTAGCGCATTTTTTTTTAACAAATATTTTTTATTTATTTTATAAGATGTGTTCTTAACTTAGATACGATTCAAAATCATTCCAAAAAAAAACTTACGCTAAATTTTCTCTCAAGATTCATGGCCTAGAATCACTCTCCCAAACTCTACAATTTCCTGGCGTCGAAACTCTACTAGATTTCGATTTAGACATTTGTATGGTTAGCAACCACAACCTATTTTATTTTTATGACAAAGAAACCACAATCCTAAACCAAGTAATAATAAACTAAAATATACTCTATTATTTCCTGAAGGAATGAACTTGAAATCAATGACCTATAAACCCCATGTTTAATTTTAGCTCTTATCGCACAAAAATGATTGAATCAAATTGAATACTCCCCAAATTAAGTTTAAGAAATATCATATAAATTCCAGCACCAATTACACATATTCACACAAGTAAATAAAAACTTTGAGAAACAAGAAAAATGGTCTCAAAAACAAGAAACTATGCTATTAATATTGCTATCATAGTAGCATTATTTACGGTCAAAGGTGTATTATCAGATGACACAATTCCAATTCCTGCTGCAAAAACTCAATTAGATTCATGGTTCAATAGCAATGTTGGTCCATTAGAACAAAGAAAAAGTACCCTTGACCCTGCATTAGTGACTGCCGAGGCTGGTGCTAAAGTTATTAAAGTAATGCAAGATGGTAGTGGTGATTTCAAAACCATCACTGATGCGATTAATAGCATACCTACCGGGAACACCATACGTGTAATTGTGAACATTGGTGGTGGAAATTATAACGAGAAAATCAAAATTGAAAGGACAAAACCTTTTGTTACATTGTATGGGACACCAGCAAATATGCCAAATTTAACATATGGTGGAACTGCAAAACAATATGGCACGGTTGATAGTGCTACATTGATTGTTGAATCAGATTATTTTGTAGCTGCTAACATCCTCATATCGGTTTGTATACTTTCTTGCTATTTTAATCCAAATTGTATTTGATGAAACACATATTTCTTTGTAAGAAATGAATAATATGAATTTAGTCTTTAAAATTTTAAATGACAGTCAAAAGTCTTTAAAATTTTAAATGATGCTAAAATTTGTCCTTGATGAAAAGTAAATTTTCCTTAAAAATTATTCTAAAAAAAGATTAATTTGACAAATCTTTGCTATAACATCAACCAAAGTAAAAAATGTCAATTGAATTATTTGTATGAATTTGCTGGTACAGAATTCTGCACCAAGACCGGATGGAAAGAGCGCAGGTGCTCAAGCAGTTGCATTGAGAATTTCTGGTGACAAAGCAGCATTTTATAATTGCAAATTTTTAGGGTTCCAGGACACAATTTGTGATGACAGGCATAATCATTTTTTTAAAGATTGCTTAATTCAAGGCACTGTGGACTTTATTTTCGGAAGTGGGAGGTCACTATATTTTGTAAGTAAACAACATACTTTCATGGTATTAGCATGTGTTGTATTCAGGGTTTTAAAGTCGTAACACATCTCCGAGCAATCATGCATTAGCCGCTATTATCCGGAATTCAAGAATTGCAATGCATATGGTTTAAAACATTGGTTGTATCTTTCAATACAACAAAAAAAAAGTATTTTGATGATATAATTAAAAAATATATGATGATGCAGAAAAGTGAATTGAGAGCGCTTGGTGACGCTGGGCCAACAGTGATAGTAGCACAGGCAAGAAAAAGTGCATCAGATGATGATTTGTACTCATTTGTGCATTGTGATGTTACTGGAACTGGAAGTACTACTTTCTTAGCTAGGGCATGGATGACTTATCCCAAAATTATCTTTGCTTACACAACTATGACCAATGTTGTTGATCCCAAAGGGTGGGATAACGCCATGCACCCTGAATTTGACAAGTAAATTCCTTAGTTCAACTTTGTTGTTCGGCATTTTTAACTATATATAATTAACATGTAGATTCATCCATTAGTAATATATCAGTGTGTGTGTGTGTGTATCATTTTAGGTTAAATATATTTTTAACGTTAATACTATGTTATCCGCAGAACTTCATACTTTGGAGAATATCAGAACACAGGACCAAAGTCAGATCCCAAAGGACGTGCAAGTGTCGGAAAGCAACTAAGTGAAGCAGAAGTTAAACCTTTCATTACGCTTGGAATGATTCAAGGATCTAAATGGCTCCTTCCTCCTCCAAAAGTCTAATTAATGTGGCTTGAAGAGTTTTGCCGTGCACCCCGCATTTTAGTGAGTGGTGAATCTGTAGAATCATCTCCGCCAACATTTTCTTCTTGTGTTTCTCCAACAACATTATTAGCTAATATCATTACACTTTGGCCATTACTAGCTAAAGCATCTGCAACAACATTTCCTTCTCTTTGTATATGGGTACAGTGACACTCAATACTTCTGAGAGTAGTCTTGCAATTCATCCACCTATTTCTTAGGCGCCAAGGAACAGAGAGATCTTGATCCAAACAACTAGTTAAATTAATTTGTAACTAATTAAGACCATTAGATTAAAACAAAACTGATTGTAGGGATTTGGAGTAACTCAAGAATTTTTCCTAGAGTCAATGGATCCCTTCTCTTATTGTAACTATGTTATGAAAACTATGTTTTTAGTTTAAGAGACGACATGGAAAACTATGTTGTTTGTTTAAGAGACAACATTGCTTACATTTCAAGAATATATCATATATACAGTATACAGTTTGTTGAAGACAGCACATTCGTAATACTAAGAAGACAATGTTAATATTAAGAAGACAGCACATGGATAATAGACAAAATCAATTCAGAATCCGAGAACATCGTTATGCCAAATTGCTACTAGTATATAGTATTGGTCGCTACTGTGAAATTTAGAAATAAGAACACACTTCAGGGCCAAACTATCGACAGAACCATTTATACATCAAGGAAAACAAGCTCAAAAAAGCACTTGAACTCTACATGGAAATTAAAATTTCCAATCTATGGGACCAATCCCATTTTGCTCCAGAAGTTGGTTAGTTTTAGAGAAGTGCCTGTTCAGAGAAAATCAAACAAACACAACAAAGAGTAAGAATGAAAAACTGCTTAGATTGATAAAATGAAAACTAATCAGGTGAATATACATTTAGATCTTATAATGTATAAGATCTAAGTTTCAACTTGCTTCAAGAGTCCTTAATAAAGCTAAACAAGATATTAGAATTCAATATACTAGTGGAACAGTATTAGTGATAAAGAGATGGAGTGACATCTATGACCAAAGGGCGAGGCTACCACCGTCTTTGCTTTTGGTATTCTTTGAAACAAAATATAAGCAAAATGTAAATTTTGAACATTGCACAGATTATATCACAAGTTTTCTTCTCTCAATTTTCATATCAAATGAACTTTTTTTTTTTGACAAAACCATATCACATGACCTAGTTATTTTTACTTACTCAACCAAGCAGACCCAACTTCTAGATTTTGAACCTTTCAGGCTCCAACAAGAATTATCTTGGGACAAAAAAAACTTTGATAAATGCAGAAATGGAAGATAAATTATATCAAACAACTGTATAAGCACAAAGAAGGTTCATAACAACTGTCTCATGTGCCCTTATTTTTCAGACAAACTTAAGCCTCGTCGTGAATGCCTATTTTATATATACATTAAGCAGAAAGTTCAAACATACTTTACAACACTGTTATATTAACACAATAAAAATAATGCAAAAACTAACTTACTTGCAGCCAAAGAAACCTCCTTTCACAGTAGCTCCAGAAGGATGTTCAGCTTTCAGAATATGATGCTTGGTTTGATCAATTAAGCTGCATATAAGACACCCAAAGTAAGAAGAATAGCTTGCTTGTCACCCATTCCGCTAAAATAAACAATTACGCCAAATTTATAGAATCAACTAATGGCAGTACCGAATTTTCTCCTGAGCATACTCTCCCCACAGCAGAAACACAACTCCTTCCCTTTTCTCTGAGATCGTCTTGATAACAGCATCCGTAAATTGTTCCCAGCCTATGTTTGCATGTGCATTTGCAATATTTTCATTTATCCTACCTGAATTGAAAGCTAGTTACAAAATACTAGTATACAAACATAATACACCAAACATGGTGAGGTCATTGTCATACTAGATCACCATGCACAAACAGTTTATGACTTTAAGCCACCAATACTCTTGATTAGAAGTTCACAAAAATGTAAAATATCTAACCTGTGAGAACTGCATTCAGCAAGAGAACGCCCTGAAATTAAGTTAAAGTTGTGGTCAGAGAATATTTTTGAAAAACAAAATCTACTACTTAAAGTCACAAATTAGTGAATAACAGAAGAAGAAACCCCCTCTGTGTTTAGAACAGACAATTTCCTAACTTCATAAGAAGCCCAAGTGACGGTTCAATAAAAACATGTCATCTACAATCTTAAAATACATATTGGTCACCGCTGTTTCTATCGTTATTTTGTAAAATCATGTCCACAATGTGTTCACAAATCTGAAAATCGACATTTTAGTATATTTTTAAGAGGCCATTCAAAGAAATCACTCTTTTTGCATAAAATAAATATTTTTAAGAATGAAATGTTTGGACAAGATTCTTTAAAGAATAATCACAATATCAAAATAACCAATTTCTAACATTTCTATAGAATCAAAATAATGAATGGTTACCTGCAGAGCCCATTTTTCAAGATTACCATGAGATGGAAGCTTACAACCAATATCTTTCTTAAGCTCCTTAAGTAGATTCTTCAAAATGGATGGAAATCTGACTCGCTGAGCCTGAGGAACCGAGAATGATAGCCCCATTGCTTGACCAGGTCCAGAATAAGGTTCCTAGAAGAACCAAAATCAAAATCAGTGAACTAAAAGATAGAGAATGAAAACTGAAATTCAAACAGAAATCCACAAACCTGGCCAAGGATCACAGCCTTAACAGAATGAAAAGGAGTAGTGTTAAAAGCATCGAAAATCAAATGCGGAGGAGGATACACAGAATCTTTGAAAGAAAAATATTCATTTCTGACGAACATGCAAAGAGCCGGGGCGTAAGATTTCTGAAATTCACCGGGTAAAGCTTCCAACCAAGATTGTTCCACAAGCATATCAGGTAGTTTAATGCGACCCGTAGCTAATGATTCTGATAAAGAAAATATGATTAGAAACAAGAGAACCTGTTATATTATAGCTAAGTAATCAGTATCATACATACTGTCATTGTGTTTGGGAAGCCTTTCGAGGCAGATTTGGCGGTTTCTCTTCGATTTTTCTGCAGCAGAGAGGGTGGAGGAGCCATCGGTTTTCATGTCCTTGGAAGCATGATCGGGTTTGGAAGATGAAGAAGCCATTTTCTTTTCTGTAACTCACAAAACAAAGCTTGATTTGAAATGGTAAGTGAGAATGTATGTGTAGCGGGAATGTATGTAAAGCACCTATATATAAATAAGTGAGTTGTAACTTACTCATAACCGTTTCTGTTAGAGGTTTTGTGACAGCTGTCAAAGTTAGTTACTTGACAGTTGACAGCTGTGTGATTAAATTGTCTGATTAAATTACTTATAGTATTGTGATTATTTTTATAGTTAGAAAATGAATGAGAGCATGTTTCCTTTGATGATGAATCAAATTAAATTTAGTGCAAAGACGGTATTACTGAAATTTTGTCTAACGAAATTTAAATTATCAAGTTGGATGGTTGATATGGAGGAAAACATCGAGGATTTTATGTGATATAAGAGTACTGATCAAGTTAAAGCGAAATATTTATTCAACAATTGTAAGATCGAGGATGATGTATGGATAAAGAACCAACACATGTAGTAAGGAAAACAAAATTAGAAACGTCAACATTAGAGAAAGTTGGATTATTAGTAGAAAAGATAGTAGAAATTAGACTTTGGTGGTTTGGGCATGTAAACAAAAGACTTAGATCATGTAGTAAGGAAGATAGATAAAATGGAGGATAGTCGGATCATTAAAATAAAATGAAGATCTAGAAAAACTATAAAAAAGAATGTTAAAAAAGATCAAAAGATCCATGAGTTCAATCGAAATATAGTTTATGATAGAATATTATAGTGTAATTTCATCCATACATAGTTATTATTAATTTTTAAAGGAATAGTTATTAAATTTATATTCTTAAAAAAAAGTTATTAAATGTATAAGACCTTTACTTTTAACATGATAAATTACTTGAACTAGTGTTACAAAAAAAAATAACTTGAACCAGTGGAGTAAAAAAAAAAATCAGTATCAAGAATACATAATTAATATTTTTCAATTTTCCTTGTAATATTATTCAATTATGATTTTCCACCTTAATTTACGTTTTCACTTTGATGTTTTATCCTGTTTTTATTCTTTTGTCAAATTTCAAATTTATGTTTATATAATTATTTATAATCATAAACATATTTGAACCTAACTCCGGCTTAAAAAAATCCATCAGTTTTAATTAAACACAAAATTCTTAAAAATTTCTCAACAAAAACATTTTTAAGTATTAAGAGATTTTAAGTAGAATGTACTTCATTTTTATGTGATATCATGAACTAGGTTTAATAAATTTCATGTTCAATCTCAAGAATTTCAAACCATCTTACTTATATTCTCTCTAGCTGAACATTTTTCTAAAACTTGATTGAGAGTCTCTTGTTATAATAATTACGAGCTCTCTTGTCACTTTCCTTTTTTATTTTAATTTATTTAGGGCATGCAGATGGTTCCTCATTTGCTTAAAAAAACTTGTGTTATACTAAAAAATATATATTCTACTTGACAAAATATATAGCAGAAATTGAAAAACCATTGCCAAAAATGATTTCAATTTTCAATCTTGGATACAAATTTTGTGAACTCTCTCATGTTTAGTCGCTCCATTGATATGTAGTTTCCACGTTGTTACGAATGAAGTGCATAAAACAATGAAATGTCATAGCTCCTCTTCCATAGTTCATTGATAGGTACTATTCTTCCCAACTTCACTTGCAAATTCTTTAAACCCCCTTATAAACTACTCACTCTCACCAAAATCTCTAATAAAATTTCTTCTTGAACATCTATTAAGCCTCGATATCATGGTAACGCAACATCACAACCCCGATCCGAGCATGTACTAAAAATTTGAAAAGCAAGACTCGGATTTTAAAATTGTCGCCTTGCTGCTTTTGATATTATTTTATAGTGTGATGATAACTAACTTCTTTTCTTCAGTTTCAGAATATGTTGCCCAGTCATTGCAAGGATTGACATGCCAGTCTATTCGCCCGATATAATATAATTTAACACGTTCAGGTATCCAGAACAAGGGCAATGTAGAATTGAAATGAAATGAGGCATTGTATCTATGACCATTTGATTCCAACATTTTGTCAAGACATTTGATCATATGACTCTACAGAAATTCTGCGGCTAATGTAAATAACAAAAAAAAAATTACGAATAAATAACAAATGTTTGTTGATATTAAATAAGAAGACAACGGATAATAAACGAAATCAATTCATGATACAAGAACATCGTTATACCAAAATGCTACTAATACAGTATATAGTATTGGTCAGTACTGCAAAATATTCAAGGTAACAAACACTACGAGGTCAAACTATCGACAAAAGCACATCTTTTCTTGGTGATTTGGGATCTACAGAACCATTTATACATCGACGGAAACAAGTTCAAAAAAGCACCTGAAGAACTCTACATACAAACTATAGTTGCCAATCTATGGGACCAATCCCCTTTTGCTCCAAAAGTTGGTTAGTTTTAGAGAAGTGCCTGTTCAGAGAAAATCAAATTAACACAATTCAATACAAAAGGAAAATCAAATAAACACAATTAGAGTAAGAAGAAAAAATGCTTAGATTGATAAAAGGAGAACTGATCAGGTGATTTTTACATTTAAATCTTATAATGTCTAAGTTTCAATTTGCTTCAAGAGTCAACATATTTTCACTTGCTAAGCCAATCAGACCCTAAATGCTTAACAACTGCAGCTTCTCGATTTTGAACCTTACAGGCTCCAACTAGAATTATCTTGTGAAAAAAAAAAGCCTTGATCAATGCAGAAATGGAAGATAAGTTATAAAAATCAAAGTATAATGCAAACGATCAACTAAAACAGGTTCATATCTATCACTCTATACATACACAAAGCAGAAAGTTCAAACATACTTTATAACACTGCTATATTAACACGATAAGTATAATGCAAAAAGCATCTTACTTGCAGTCGAAGAAACCTCTTTCCACAGTCAACCCGGAGGGATGTGCAGCTTTCAGAATGTGGATTCTTGGCCAGGTAGAAAACTCAAAATCCATAAACCTGGCCAAGAATCACAGCCTTAACAGAATGAGAAGGAGTAGTGTTAAGAGCGTTGAATATCAAATGCTGATGAGGATATACAGCAGAAGATGCAGAGCCTTTGAAAGCAAAAATCTGAAATTCACCAGGTAAAGCTTCCAACCAAGATTGCTCCACAAGCATATCCGGTAGAATAATGCGAGCCATAGCTAAAGATTTTGATAAAGAAATATCATTAGAAACGAAAGAACCTGTTACATTATAGCTAAGCTTCATACATTAACAATGATTATACCGTTGTGTAATTTAGAAATCCTTTCAAGGCATATTTCGCAGTTTTTCAAGCGCTTGGAAGCTCGATCAGTTTCAGAAATGCCATCAGTTTTCACGCGCTTTTTGGGTTTCTGAGAATGCTCGATTGGATTCAGAAACCATTCTTTGATATTCACAAAAGAAACTTTGAAATGCTGAGTGAGTCTGTGTAGCAGGAAGTAAAGCAGCTTTATATAAGCGCGCCAATAATGGAAGGAACAAAATTTTAAAAAAAGTCGATTTTTTTTTAGAAAATATTTGCACAAGTTTGGTGGTTGAAATGGAGAAGAGTTTCAAGTGTTTTATGTGATACGAAAGTACTGTTCAAATTGAAGCGGAAATTTTATCGAACAACAATAAGATCAACGATGTTGTATGAAATAGAGTGTTGGTCAGTGAAGAACCAACACAAGAATAGAATAAGTACATCGAATATGAGGATGTTGTGTTGGATATGTGGTATGACTACATGAGATACGATTAGAAACGACCTCATTAGAAAGAGAGCTAGGGTAGCACCTACAACAGAAAAGATGGTGAAAAAATAGAATAGGTGCTTTAGAAGATTTGGAGATTTTGTAGTAAGGAGTAAATGTAGGATAATCATATTGATCCCCGATATAGAAAAACACCTAAAAAACTAGAGAAACTTTTTTTTTTTTTTGAAGTAGAAAAAACTAGAGAAACTATTAACAAAGACATCGAGATAATGAGTTATATTAAAATATGGTGTTGGTTTATGATAAAAACATTATGGTAAAATTTGGTTCGTGTAAATTTATAAGACCTTTACTATTAACATGTTAAATTACTTGAGCCGGGGGGCAGATAAAGGCTTTTAATTGCTCTAAACCGGGTAAACGACTTAGCCTTACACAAAATGGATTTTGAATTGGATTCCAAAATAGTGTTTATAGCAAAAAAAATCATGTATCAAATTCCAGTGATACTATCACTGATTTGGGTTGTGAACTCAAATTTCAGTTCACTAATTGCCACATTGTTATGAATTTGTGCAAATGGCTGTAGTTATATGCCATGAGCACTTCGAGCAGCGCTAGTAAAATAGTTGACGAGTTGTATCTTTTCCTGGTTTTATTTGGGTCCGAGAAACATCATAAATAATTTATTCATAAACTCATTCAAACAGGCCTTAAAACAAAACAAAAAAAATCCCTGAAATATGCCTTGAACTACGTATTAATATAATATTTCAGCTTTAAATTGTTACTAGGTCTTTTTGTGTTGAATTTATCTTGGTTGCTCAAAAAAAGATGAATGTTTCTACCATAAGCAGACTACTGATAAACACAATACAAAAACACCTGCATATAGACCGTAGACAGCATATGCATAATATTCATAAATAAAATGCTATCAGAGTACTGCATTTTCTCTTAATAAAAATACATAACATGAATTAATTATAAAATCTAAGATTCAAAATACAAAAAGCCCCATTAGAGATGGACACTTTACTCTTCTTCGGTGGCGATTTCACCATTTTTCTTGTTATGCTTCCTTGCATACCTCTGATTCCTCAAGAACTTTGGATCCATCTACATCACAATAAACAATTAATTAAAATTTTCAATCGTTTGAAAAATCAGATCAGAGAAGAATGATGAATACATTACATACCCCTTTGGTGGAAGTGTGACGATGCCTTTTTGGCTTCTTGATGCCATTTTTGTGGGCCTTGTAAGACTGGTTGTGAGCGGTGTGATTCTTCGACTTCGCCATCTCTCAAATTCGACAGTGCCGCTAGGGTTTTGTTCAGCGTATATATATGTGTGTGTTGGGGACCGGCTCCTCTACACTTACACCCTCACTTTCGATGTTAGTAACATCATCTCAGCCGTTTAAAACCTTAAGGACCAGGATTATTAATCCTTGTTCATTTTAGTTGCTACTCTCCTGTATTTAGTCCTTGAATTATCACAAACAATTGAAAATCAATCAAATTAGTCTCCTATATTTATTTAGTCCTTCAATCAATCAAAATATATAAGTTATGAAATTTTTATTCAATTATTAAATCAAGTTTCAATTGGTAAAGAATGATAAAATAATAAAATAAAGTTTAATCGAATGGTAAAATTGAAAGAAAAACAATTACACTAAAACTTAGTAGTTTTTATATAAAAATATAGATATTTGAAAATGTATTTATTTAATTAAAATAAATAAGGGTTAAATTACAAATAAAATAGTTTATGTAAAAGGTAAAATTAGAAAGCCACACTATTAAAGTTCTCAGGTTCTCTTCCCCAACACAAAACACTCGCGCCCAACTGAATTTACTTATTTATCACTGCCTGACTTAAGTAACGCTGAAAAACAACAACATGAATCTCGTTCTCTTCTTCCCCTCTCTCTGCTTCCGATTTCATTCAACTTTTTGTATAAGTTTGATTTGAGGATTTATTAACCATTAACGCTGAAAAATTCAATTGGTAACATGAGTAATAATCTACCAACTTTTACCATATATTTGATGTCGCTGATCATGTTAGCACAACAACATCCCACCTATTTTCCAATTGGTAACATGAGGATTTATTAACCATGTCGCTGATCATGTTAGCACAACAACATCCCACCTATTTTCCAATTGGTAACATGAGGATTTATTAACCATGTCGCTGATCATGAAGGCTCCAATTATGCACAGCAACATCCCACCTATTTTCCAATCAAACTCTATAAAAACAAAACTCAAAATGAATCAACCCATTTTGTTATATATCGAAGCCAAATCCATACAATATTGGTTGGTTTGAATGAAATCAGAAGGAGAGAGGGAAGAAGATAGCATAATTCATGTTGTTTATCAGAGCGTGACTTAACAAGTTGAAATATAACGTGCTTAACTCACGCAAGGGTATAACTGGAAATTCAGCTGGGTGCAAACGAAAGGTGGGGGGGGGGAGCAGTAATCTAAACGTTCACCTTTCTTCTTTGAAAACATGGGAGGAAAGTGGGAAAGTTAAGCAACAAATGCATTTTTACTAATTTTCACGAAAATACTATTCGCTGTATACAACATTAAACATTCTCCAAACATCATAAACTACCCGCAAAATGCCTTCCCATAGAATGCAGAACACTTGATTATAAAGACTTAGACGAATGTGTAATAATAGTAAAATTTACACAATAGCATGCAGAACACACAAAAAAGCAACACTAACAATTGATCCCCTCAAAAAAACACTAACAATTGATAGTTCTTATCTAAAAACTTCAAACAATAAAATGCATTGAACTTCTTTGCGTAAAAAAAAACATTGTAAAAGTTCAAACATGAAATTATCAAAATGTTTAGTGCAAGAAGTTGTACTTTGGTTGAACGAGTTAGACCATGACATGTTTGCCTACACAAGAAGTTACATCTTGCTCGTTGTAAAATGTTGACGTGTTTCCCTAATAGTAACAGTGTAGTTGATCTTAACAAACAGCAGGGTTTAATTGTGATTTTTTTGTTTTATGAAGGAATAATAGTGCCGAGGTTTAATTGATAGGTACTATTGTCTCCAACTTCACTTGAACAGCTATTAAACATCGGCATCTTGCTAACTAAACATCACAATACACGTTCCAATAACACTCTGGTTAGAATATTCTTGCTTTTGCGTTTTTGATATTCTAATATAGTATGATAACTAACATTTTTTCTTCAGTTTCGTAGCTTCAACTGACATAACACTATACCAAAATGTAACAAATGCAAATGATTCTTATGTGCAAGTGTGGTTGGAGGAATGAAATGAGGCATTAGATCTATATAATTAGACGATTTTAATTTTAATGAAGACATTAGATCATATGATTGTACCAAAAAATACTCTGGCTATTGTTATCAACCAAAAGATCTTATGTTGCCAGAGGTAATCTTGGTTATGATGAATCCCAGATAACTTACGAAAAAAATACTCTGGCTATTGTCATTGTAAATAACAAACGTTTTTGTGGTGATAATTAGGAAATCCAGACTAAAAAAAAACTTCAATTTGAGTAAATAACACAAAATTGGCATAAGGAAGCAACAGAATACAACACAACTCCTAAGTCATCCTTTGGGCAGCCTCCTTGGCAATAAGCCTTTCCTTTGCCTTGGTCTTGGCTTGGGATTTGGAACCCATGATTCCACCACCCCACTTCTTCCTGTACTCCTCATACTTATCGTTAAAGTTTGCCTGAAATAAAACCGAAAGAAAACACATCAGTTTAACTGGAAAGAGTATATAAATAGTAGTGAACAAAAATGAAAATAAAATTATGCCACCTTGATTGCCTCGAGGACCCTGCTGAACTCCATTTTGTCTTCATTTTTAACAGTTGTCAAACACAAAACAGCAGCGGTTTTCTTATGGACAACCTGTTTAAGTGTAGATAGATTAAATTAATCATTACCTATTTGTTATCAACCAAAATTCAGTCATAACTCATATATATGTGTTCAATTCACAACAAACTTACAGTTCCAAGGCGGGCCTTGCCCTTAACAATACAGTATGGAATTTCCATCTTCCTGCACAAGGCTGGAAGCCAGACAACCAATTCAATAGGGTCGACGTCATGAGCAATCACAACAAGCTGAGCTTTGTTCTGTAAAGAAAATATAGCTTACTTGGTCATTCATCAATATCACAAAATAAACAAACAAATTAGAAGGAAAAATCAGCAATCTTTTGTAACATGACAGATGACAACCTGCTCAATGAGGTACGTAACATGATTGAGACCATACTTCACATTAATAGGCTTCTTAGTTTCAACTGTTTTGCCCTCAGCCTCTGCCTGAGCCCTTTTCAAAAGCCTCTCCTTCTTCTCTGCCTTGTCCTCAGGCCTGTACTTCAGAAGTATCTTGAACAAGCTTGTGGCTGCAGAGGTTCAACAATCAAAGATAATCAAAAAAATGATTCAATCTAAAGCAACAAAAATGAGCACAGTATCAGCATGTTGTATATCAGGGAACCAACTCATAAGTACTCCCTCCAGACACAATTATAACCAAAATCAACAAATTGATTAGCAGTGCCATAAGCTACAACCTAATGGTATGGCAGAAAAATATTATTTAGATCATTAAAAAAACTGTCAAAACTAACAGCATATTCCGCATATCAAACTACCATTTCTCAGAAAGAAACCAAAGCAATGAAATCATAGAATTGTCAAACTTTATGCAGTGCATGTAAACTTATCAGGCTAATTTCATGAGCATTGATAAGCTATTACAAGAGCAAGTCATATTCATTCAACTAAGGGCTGTTTTGGATTGCCGTATTAGAGTTTATCTAATAGTATAAGCTATTACAGACGTTTCTGGCTTATTTTCATGAGTGCACAAAGATAGCTTATGAAAACAACTTATAGCTTAAATAAAAAACAATTTGACTTTATTTTTTCTTTTGCTATGGAGATAGATTATAAGTAAAAGCTTATCATGTTTAGCACTTATCCTATAAGCTGAAAATAAACTTTTTATCCAAACAGGCCTAAATCCTATACTAATTTTACAAATTTAGCACACATAGCCAATAACACAAAAATAATCCTAATAGCACACAAAACCAGATCCAAACATTTCAATAATTTATTTTTGACCTAGATTTTTGTCGAGGGTCTTAGTGAACTGGTTCAAAGCTGGTGGAACCTTCAACCTCTGCTTCAAAATCCTCTTCTTCCTCTGAACCTGAACATTTTTTGGCCACTTCACGAATCTGGTCAAATCCCTCTTCGGTGGCAATGCTCCTCCAATTCCAAATTGCTTTGGACGCTTCTCAAAAAGCGGGTTTGTAACCTTCTCCTACAAATCGAAAAACAAAAATCAAAATCATTTTGAAAACAATACAAAAATGAATCGAAAATCGTAAATGAGATTGGAATTGACGCGGTTACTTACAGGTTTCTTCTTTGAAGCTGCAACTGGAGCTTTAACACCTTTTTTGGGAGCCTAAGAAAAAAAACACGATGAAGATAAACGTTAATTAGTGAAGAAATGGAGATAAACGAGGATCTGAATTGAGAGCTAGTGTTTACTCACCATTGCTGCTGGTGCTAATGCTCTGTGTCTGTGAGGTGACGAAAACTCTCCGAAGAAAAACCCTAATTGGAACCCGAATTTATATGTCTAAACTTGGGCCTGTCTACTACCGGTCCAGCCCACTTTTTTCTTTTTTCTTTTTTTTATATTCTAAGAATATTTAATAAATGTGAATGTAGGAAGATATTTTAGTTAGTTGAGCTTTTATTTCTATGAGAATAACAAGTGAAGTGAAGAAATCATATATAAACAATATTTGTGAGAATAAAAAAGATCTCAAAACAATTTTTCAAAACTAAACAGACATGAGAATGATACATTCTCAATCCAACGCTTTCAAAATTAACATTATAAATCTTGAAACAAACACACTTGATTGTATTTGCAAGCAATTCAAATGTAGTAACAATGTTCTTTTAATAAACAATAACAATGTTTTAACTTGTGGTAAGCGATAATGAGATGAAGTGCAGTTTTGAGAAAATCATATTTGTTTATAGACTAATTGATACAAAGTTAGTTCCAATCTTACATTTGTCATTCTCATCCACTCTAGTAGTCACGACACATAGTTTTTCATGGGATTCATCGATCTTCAGAAAGATGGTGTAGTACTTACGCTTGAATTTTTTAAGGGAGAATATTAAATGCTTAAAAGCTCTTCTTCTCTGTTTAAAGGAGATTGATCTTTGCCATCTTTGAAGTTCTTGAACTCTATAACAATTGAAAGATTTAAAGAAGATAATGAAGGTTTGCTATAGTTTTCCAATATCGGCATACAACTTGGAAAGTGTATCACTAGTAGTTCAGGTGTGATTGCAAGAGCACCACGTCCAAATAATTAAGGACTACCATCACTTTTTATGAGGTATTGGGTCATAATGCACAAGGTGTTGTTCGGGGGCATGGGACTTTGGCTCCCTTATCGTCAGGAGGACAAGCCCTGTCTTGGGGAAACGACTTTCTCATCATTGTGAATCCTTGTTCAGACAAAGTGGAAGAGTGACTCATAAAGAAATTCCCACAACTCATCTTTCCGCCATTGTGTTTTTTTAGGCTTTGTTTGCGAGTTTGGAGAGGAGGGAAGGGAAGGCTTTGAGGGGTGGAAAATATGAGGGAAAATGGAGAAATCTTTCAAAAAATTTAAAAGAATAGTTTTTTAGAGAATGATAAATTAATGCATATGATTATTATATTTTTAATTTTAAAAACAATATAACATAGATTAAATTTGAAGAATTCATATAAACCCTCCAAAATCCTCCTCCAATACAATTTTTTAGTTCCCCCAAATGAGGAAGGTTTAGTATTATGAAGAAAAGTTAACCCCCTAAAGCCCTCCCTCCATTTTTCTCTATTTCCTCCACTTGCTCATTCCTTTTTTCTCAAGCCTTCCCCTCCCTTCCCCTCCAAACTCGCAAATAATGCCTTAAGAAAAAAAACTCTCACAAAAATAAGAAGGATAAAACCACTACGTTGGAAACAAGACACCACCGCCACCAAACACCGCCATGGCCCTTATCGATAGGAACATGCCGGCGCCTCTACATATAGTGGTACTATGGGGCAAGACCAGTGATAGCGACCGTATCAAACGATTGTACAATCTTGTCTACAAATTACAAAAAACCTCCATGAAAAACAAAACCTAAAGAAAGATAGTAAACATGATAGGATGAACATGGTTAAATCGGGGCAGGACGAATACTAATTGGAGGAAAAAGATGAAATCTACACAAGAGGATCAAAGAGCTACTATAGAGACGAGGGCAAAAACTTTTGAAACCTCAAAGAACATTTTATATTTGAAGATGGTGAATAGGTATGGGGTAAGGATAGAAATTGAGTGACTTCCCTCCTATTTATTTATAATGAAAAGGGACATTGAATCAAAGAAATTGAACGATGATTCATCAGACAATCATCAACGTCCCTTTAACCCTGTAACCCATGGCCCCCAAAATGTCGTAGGGTACTTGATCTTTGTCAAGGACCAAAGTGTCATTAAAAGGGAAGGCAAATCCTCGACTCCAATCAAATTGAGGTAACCTTTCAGTTGTCCAAATCAAAACCCCCAAGTTAGCTCTGCAACTTATCTCACGGATCATATCAAAACCACAAGTAAAATAGTTGGATCATATAATACTCACTTTACTGCCACTAGATAGAACTCTTAGTAAACAAAGACCTCCTTTAGAAGGAGGATAACATCAACGAAACCCTCATTTTGAAGAGACGCGCACATGATTTATATACAGAACAACTAAACACTACTTTATGCCACGTCTATTTTAGTGTTTTTCAATAGAAATTTATGTGCATGTTAAAAGAACATGTCAAAAAAATTACAATGATTATACTTCTTTTAAAAAAAACGGCAAAAGCATTAAAAACAATACTAGTATTTGTTTTTGGTAAAATGTTTTAAGTAAAAACTATCAATTGTTTTCGAATCTTGACCATCGAGTAGCAAACAACGTAGGAAAGTAAGCTGAAAACTAAACCAGATAGCAATTCATACTGGCATAATGCTGCATTAACGGGGAATCAAAGGAATTCTACCAATAAACTCAAGGATTTAATATACATACATAAATCCCTGGAATCGATATTAGATCACAACTGGCTTTTCTAGCAGTGTATTATCCACCAAAAAAAAGATAGACGAATGGTTCAGATTTCAGAACATGAAAGCTCAAAAAAAAAACTGAGCAAGGAATTGTATCCACCAAAGATCTTCATATATGTGAATGATAAACGATAAATTAAACAAAGATAAATAGCTACTTAAAACAACAAAACCACCCAGTACTCTCCGACGCTACAACTTTCTTCCATTCCCCATAATCATCGGCTCAGCTTGCATTGAAACCCTGTTGTAAGGCAAAAAGGCAACCAATAAACGTAAGGAACTACGAATAATTTACAATTACAATGACACAAAAAAGAAAAAGATACATCTACCTAATCGAAGTGTAAAAAGAAAGCTGTTGGCTGTACAGACACAGGTATGAGTTATACAGTAGGGTATGACATGATATTTCGTACAGAAATATAAAATACAGCAAATGATAAAATCATAGATAAACATCATTTCACTGAGTAAAAAAAAATCATAATTTCACAAGTGAAAAAACGCTAATAGATTCACTTTTTATCAGTGGAAGCTTTTCTCACTAACACTAAAATCTTGCTTGAGAACACCTCAAGATAAAAAGGGGAGCTATATGCAAAAACAAATTAAAGAGATCAAGTTTTGTTTTGTTTTCATTGGAGTAGCAGTTTTTCATTTGGCAGCAAATATCATCAATAATATTTTCTATATCCACTGATATCTCCAAGCACCGATTCTTTTTACTGTCTCAACATATATCATCCCCCCCAAATACCTCTTTAATTTCTGCACGCACAAGTATTTATGCATTTTCTGTGATACATGGGCAGGCACCTATTCTTATATATACCTTTTTCTGGAATTAATAAAAACAGATTTTCAAATAAAGTTTGCATAAAAAAAAAATCAATGATATAAGTGACGTGTTCACTTCTAGACCAACCTACCAACTTCATCTGTGACAAGATATCAACCAATGTCAATAATCATTGGCGATTTTGGCCATACCTCAAGTAGTTGTTGGCAGAAACACCCTTATAAGCTCTTTCAGAGTAATCTTTTTTCTACAGGTGGGACATTTTGCCTGAGCACTTATAGCAGCCTTGATACAAGACTTGCAAAAAATATGACCACACCTTGTTGACATTTCTTCAACCATAGGGCCCATGCATATAGGACAGGTGAAGACAGGTTCCTTTGGAGGCTCAGGTGGCTTTTTGACACTTTCCATCTACAGAAGGGACATCCAAATCAAGTCAAAAACTAAAACTATCTAAGTTTTTGTTTGTTGGAGGCGGTGATTAAATAACAACAGACGTTAAAGAAATGTATTATAAAAACTAAAACAAATCTCCAGGGGTGAAGCGACACTTTTTTTTACCAAGGATGAGGCAAAACTTATATATTGAAAATAACGTGATTTAAAGCAGTGCAGTACTACAGAGATTTTAAAAAAGCAGGAAAAAAAACTACTAGATCGAAAAAGCATTGGTATATAGTTTGGCCAGTATCTAACGGCTCTAGAAAAGGTAGAGTCAAGTTATGTTTGATGTAATGAACAGCTCTAACAACACATCATCTGCAAAAGCAAGCAGCGATAGCAAGCAACACTTGCAAGTAAAAATATTTCAATTACAAATACCATAAATCTACTATCTCTGATTTTAAAATATTCAGGCCATCCCTCCTTTTGCTCAGTGGTAGCCTGTCCCCGCAAAAGGAATTTTCCCTGTCCTACAACTGAAATTGACTAACCCCTCAGGTCCCCGAAAGAACCACAAAAGGACATAGTCTTGAGAACTATATATATAATTGTGCAATAAGTGGACTAAATTTAGACAATATGTTATAAGGATCTGTTTATGAAACTAAATGCACTTCTAGATCAACTATAACAAATAAACTAAAGGGTACTGTGAACAATTGCCTAAATTGCTAGAAACAAATCATAAAGAAGTAGTACCAAATTGCAAATTCTATGCCACAAGGTTGAAAACTAACTATTACTAATTCAACAGCTAACTATTTGTCTCATGTTGAAAGTTAATTAGTACAGATCCGACAGCTAATTTATTCAGACAATGAAGGCTGAAAAAGCACTGAACATAAAACAGTATGACATGTCCCAAAGAAACTTTACCGTAGAGCTGCTGCTGGCGTCCAAATTTATATAAAGATCATAGTTGAAAATTGATCGTTTTGGAGATTCTCGTCTGCGTTTGTTGCGATTATTGTTGCTTAACCTAATCTGCTCTTCTGCAAAAAACATGACTGGCAGGCAATATCAGCAAAAAGTTACAAACTATTTTATTACGCAACAAAAATCATGTGATGGGATACAACAACTTCAGTACAAGGCATTCTAACCTAATCAGCATAGAAATGGATTGGGGAAAGTTAGGGGAAGCGATACTGAAAAATATAAATGCAAGCACTGGGAAAAACATGACTTAATTCCATAGCTAGCACGAAAAGTACACTCCCTAACCCTTACATAACTATAGTGAAACAAATCATGGGCTACAAACAAACTTTTAGGATATATGCCACTTGAGTTCTATATTTACTAGCTTTGATTACCTTGGCTGAGATAAATGTACAGGCTATAAAATTAAAACTATCTGATAATAATTGTCATCTTTAAAAAAACACGATTTAATAAAGGAGTTTCATCATGTTACCTAAATCCACATCAACTACAGTCCTCCCGCGATTTCTTCGAGAATTGTTTTTGGCCTAAGATGAAACAGACACAAAAACTGAGATCAATTTCCAACAAAGAGATCTAGTAACAACTAAAAGACAATAGAAACAAGGAATATAGAAAAAGGGAGACAAACCTCAGCAAATGCCCTCGGGGAAGATAAAACAACATCATCGTCATCAATAGCTTCCACATCAATCAAAGTAGGTTCAGGTTGTGCAACTAGCTGTAGCTGATTAGCTTGAACTTCTACTTCCTGTTGCTGGTTAGCATGAACTTCAACTTCTTGAGGCCCCAACTGAGTCTCACGATTCTCACGAGATGGATTCTCAGCAATCGGATTCTGAGCAGTCGAATGCTCAGCAGCCGTATTCTCACCAGCCGGTACTCGGTTAAGATCAAGGTCAATAGCCGACTTCCTCCGCCGGTTAGTTCTGATACCAACAGGCACCCTGCTTGTCCGAGTGCTCATATTTGAACCAATACTTCGCTTAATCCAAACTCAAAACCTGAATACAAAACCCAAAACATCATCTTAGCCAAGAATATCATAACAAAAACTCAAACTAAAAAAAATCAAAACAACATGCCAGCATTTGAATTTCAACGTGTACAAGCGCAAAATAATAACATACAGTACAACAGAAAATTAGGGTCTGTTTGGTTCGAGAGTTTTGGAGGGGAGGGGAGGGGAGATTTTTAATTTAAAGTGTTTGGTTCAATTTTTAGATGGGGAGGGGAGGGGAGGGGAGCAAATTTTATTGAACTCTCAAAATTATCCTTATATTGATTTAAAATCTCAATATTATCCTTGTAACAACATTAATTATTATTATGTTGTATTATCCTTGAAACAACTTTTACTATTATTAGGTTATACGCTATATTATCTTGTAACAACTTTTATTCCATATTATTAACAATTTTTTCTTGTAACAATTTTTATTGTATATTATTGAGAATTTTTCCTTGTAACAATTTTTATTACTCATTGTAAAACCCTATTACGAATTCATTATTCCATCGTCTACATCGTGTTGTTATAGATTACATCGTTATTGTTTTGTTACTTTATTATCCTTATTTAATTAAGTTTAAGGTAAAACAGTAAAATAATTTTAAAATCCCTCCCCTCCCCTTGTGAACCAAACACACTTTTAATTAAAATATCTCCCCTCCCCTCTGTTAAAATTCCTCCCCTCCCCTCCCCTCCTTATTCTCGAACCAAACGGACCTTAGAGTAAAATATCTACTTATATCTCTCATATAATAATAAATATCCATACCTACACAGCCTAAAACAGTGATTCTGCATAACTAGTTGAAAGAATATAATCTAGCACAATCGCAAACAAAATAAAAGAAATGAAGCACAAAAAATCAAAACTACAGATACAGGTTGAAAATCGAGTGAGAATCCATAAAAACAAACTCAACGGAAGTAATAATCAGTGTAGAGTCGGTGATTGAATCGATTGTTACCGATTGATGAAAAAGTGAAACCCTAAAATGAGTTACAAAAGCATAAAAGGGGGCAAAAAGTACCTGTGGCGAAATCGTTGGGCGGTGTGAAGAAGAAGAAAGATTGAGAGAGCGACAAAGGTTAATATAATAATAATCTGATCGGAAGAGGAAAAGATTGTGTGATACGAAGGAATTATATAGATCTTAAATGTGAGAAGAAAAAAAAAATGGAGAAAATGGAAGAATGAAAAAATATTTTGTAATAAAATGTGAAGGGAGATAGAATATGGGTCGGGTCGGATCAGGGGAAACTGTACACGGTTCGATTCAGACTAAATGATAACCGACCTGGTGCACCTTGCACACGCGTGCTTCCACGTATCTTTCTGTCTTTGTTTTGCACGTGTTTTCTATTTTTCATCATTTTTTTATTTACTTGCATAAAATGTTAAATTATAATCACTTTTCCTCAAGAACCTCTTTCAGTTCCAATTTCCTTTTTAATTTTTTAATAGTTATCTTTTTTTGACAAGAATTTTTTAATAGTTTTCATCATTACATGGAGTATTATGATTTTTTTATTGAAGGAATATATGTTATGCTATTTGGTTTGTAGTAAATTATTTGACAGTGTAAAAATATATAATTTTGTGTTGATAAAAATCAAATAAACTCATCTAGTCAAAAATGTATTTAATCATATCAAATGTTTCAAGGAAGCAATTCAATCCAAATCAATTCCCTGCAAGACGGTTTGATTTTCAATCGACTTATATGTATCTTTTAAAATTTTAAAAAGGGAAAGAACAATTCCCTACAGTATTGCATCCCAACGGCATACCATAACAACTCTACTTGATTGAATGATCGATCTACATATCATTCATCGCCTCTAAATCTAACCCCTGGGGATGCAACCCCAATTGCATGGATCACAAAGCGCCCCCTTACAAAGTTAGCGTAGCAAGTTTGTGTTTGTCATTCCATCACCACCGATACCGGTTTGACATCTAATGTATTTATTAGTGTTTTTATGTTTTTCTTGTTATTATTTGCTTGTGTTTAGTTGTTATTTTTAGCTTGTCTTAAGTTAGTCCATGTGCTTGCTTAAAGGCACGAAAATAACTCATTTTGATGGTATCATATACTCCGAGTCTTACAATTGAATTGTCAACATATGGCTTGATGTCATACCAATCCGAGCAAATACAAACAATTTTTCTTCTCGTACATGGAGGAGATGAAAGACTGTGAATCTTGCATTACACTTAACCATGGAAGAAATTTGTCTGGTAGTCAAGACTAAAGGGTGAATCTTTCACGCCCCAAATAGGTAGATTCTCTTTTGATGGGTGCCAACTGCCACATTCCAGCTTACCCTGAAGTAAACATCAAATCATCTTTACAAATACCACACCTGGAAAAGCCACCGTTTTCTTAGATACCGTTTACCTGTGGTCTTTTGTCAATTCCACCGGGTTATTATTATTTCAGAAAACAAGATGCACAAAAATGACGGGCAACAAACTAACTAAGTTCAGTCAATTGTGCATATTCATATTCTCAAATAGAAATTTGTCCACGGAAATACTGTAACAACACAAATATCTTAGGTTATACAAATGGTCCATGCATTCATCGCATTGCAGGATATCAATCCCCAATTTAAGGATTTAATTCAAAGCAATTGAAATCCTTCCCAAAAAAGGTTACACGTAACCGTAAGTCAAGACATCAGAATGCACTTCTGCTATTTTTAATATCGGTGTCTACTTCGGTCCCGTTCTCGTCCATAATCCCTGTCTCGATCTCTTCCCCTGTCCCTCTCTCTATTTCGACTGCTTTGCCTCTCCTCGTTTTGCTCTCTGTTTCTCTGCTCTCCATCATAACGGTCCCTTGACTCTCTTCCTCTGTCTCTGCTTTTTTCTGTAGCATCTCTGTCAATCCCTGCCATCGGTATTATAAACAGTAAGTTGGTTAGAGAGCATGTCCAACTGATTCATAATTTCATGTTGATGATCACATATCAGAGTGGTACAATAACTTCTGTAACATTTAGTAAATTGGATATTTACAGGCATGACTTGAACCTAAAATCTCTACATATCCTTACATGAGCAAATTATGAGCGTTAAGTCAACATGGCATATTCTTTTGAAATACTTAAAAACCAACAGCCAGTATAATTTAGATGTATGCAGGACCATCAAACTCGAGTCCGGCAAGCAACTAGCAAATATATAAATACATTAAGACATCTAAGAATATGTTTTGAAATAGTATGCAGGGTTTAAATAAAAAAAGTTGCAATGAACCAGTTGCAAAAAGAATGCTGAAAAGGAATGACTAATAAAAAATAACAAAAGGATAATAGGAGAACATGAAAGTATTTGAAAATGGTAGTCCCGCCCTCCCCCGCTATAGCCATAATGATAACTGAAGTAATCTAACAATGCTAGGGAACATGTGGGGAAAGTGTGATGGACAATGGGAAGGGGGATTGTAGAGCTTAACAAGCCTGCAAAGTTACAGCATTAGCTTGCTTTGTAAATAATTTACAGACAACAGATCATTCGAGAAGTGCAACATTACCTAGATCCTCAACCTCCCAACCAGCACGCCCTGAACCAGGAAGCACTCGTGCAGTTTCAGATTGCTGTGTTTTGGCACGGAATTTCTTCTTAAGGTTTCCAAATTCATCATACAGCTCACCATCATCCTGACAGTAAGAAAAAAAATCATAAAACCAGAGCCAATTTATATATAACATGTATTGTCTTAAAATCAATCTTACTTCAGCTTGCCGCCTACGACGTTTAGTTTCTTCAATTTCCTCTTCATCAAGCTCTTTGTAACCTCCAGCTCGCCCTCCTCTGTTTAATTAGAAAGTAACCCAAGTTAGCAAAGTAATTTCAAAACACAATTTATTAAAAAAAATGTGAATGGTAGAGCCCGTATGTATGTATTTATGTAAAATGAAGGGAGAGATTACGACCTAGGAATTCCAACATTTCGGATTTGGAAGGAAAAAAATTAAAGTCAATAACTGAAAAAGTATATGGAAACAGGATTTGAAATCAATGATGAGATAGAGACATGGAAACATGATTTGAAAACCCATTATTTTTGTTTCAATAGAAGTAAGACAAGTATATGGAATGAAAGTTTAGCATGATGCACACAAAACCTAGCTTAGAGGTGAAAATAGGATAATATACTACACCAGAGTTTATGCACCCCAGGTTCATCGTACAAGATAGATAGGTTGACAAATCAATAGATGCAGACAGGTTAAATGAAATGGACAGATGGTCCAAGTGTGGTTTGGGATCAAAAAGTTTCACTCTAATTCAAAAGATATTTTTATCACACAGCCATAAGACTTGCAATGTTGCAATGGGGCTGAATACAGGCAGTAAAATCCCAACAATAAATTAAGGTCGATGTCATAAAGATGACAATGGCAGAATCAATGAGTAGTTACACGATACATGATATAATTATGAAAGAAACCGTTGCATAAAAAGTTGAAGGAAGCTACAATGATAGAACAAATGGTAGAGTTTAGTCTTTAGATGGTTTAGGTATATGTGGAGAAGACCTGTTGGAGCATTGATAAAGAGTGTGGATGATAGTTCAATTGTTAAAGGTAGAGGAAGACTAATAGAATATAAGAAGATATATTTTAGTATTTCTCTTTGGATTGATTTTTAATCTTAGAGCATCCCATAGCATTAGTTTCCATATTACTTATTACTATGATTTGTTTCCTTATTTCTCTATTTATTTAGGATTAGGGGTCTTGTATCCCTATATATAGAGGTTGGTTTTTAGTTCAGTCTTTATTATTATCATCTTTTATCCAAACCACATGACTTCAACAAAAACCAAGACAAAGATAGGCCAAACCATGTCATACATTAAATCTTCTTTTATCCACATCAAATATTGAGATTTTTAACAAAAAAGAAGATAAATAGATACTCCATTTGAGATCAACATAATGTAATACTTTTAATCCTTAGAGGAACAAAAAGTACAATGCCGCAAAATCACATACATTGGCGTATTGAAAAAGTAAATCATGTTTAGCTCATATATTAAGTGAATATGATGATCATTGTGAGCAGGATTGCAAGTCAATTTAACACACAACAAGACATATAAGTGTATCTTTTACTACCATAAACGGGACTCTCCACTTGGCATCGAAATATTTTCTTTTCAATCACGTGTTATATTTTAATTATAATTATAATTGAACAGAGAAGTTCAAAATAGCCACTTGGTCCTATCCTACCGCTGACAATCCACATCGCATATCTAGGATACTGACCCGGCTAAAAAATAAATAAAAATTAGGGAATTTATTTTCTAATATTTGCTTTACAAATTACAGCATTCACCTTGGTTTTCATTTATTTTTAAAAATGTTAAATAAATTTTCCAACGAAAAAATGTAGTTTCACCTGCATCAGAGGTGTCACTAATAGTATGTACTTGAAGGTATACAAAGAATTAAATACAATACCTTACACCACCCTCGTTGTGCCCAGGCTTGTTTGTATTGCAAATATTGCATTTTAACCGCTTTGCCCAATTGATATTGCCACACCTATGTCAAAAAAGAAGACAACAAAGATAAATCATTACGTTAAAATTTTCATTGAAAAATAAAAAATCTTGTACAAGCCACATCATGCAGGTCAATTAAAAGTTTAATGTCAGGTATAAGTACTGTATAACAGCCTCGGCCTAATGTTCAGTTAAGCAGAGCAAGACTCATTCAAAATGAATAAAACTAGTGATAATATAACTGATCATAAGCCCCATATCATATACCCAACTTGCATTACACTCCCAAGTTCCAACAGTGTACAATCATAGTCCTAAATTTGCTGCAACAACTGGAACCAAATGCAAAATCAACTGCCACAACCCACAAGGACAAAAGAGACAGAGGAGAGAGAAGTTCAGTAGCTGAGGACAAGGACCAGAACCCGGGGAGAGGTTAACAACAAAGTCAAAGAAGTTACAAAGCTCACCTCAACGTCATCATCATATTATCAACAGCCTATAAACACTTATTGGCTGTAAATTGTAACAGAATCAGTTGACCTTATGTAAATTGGAAAGGCCACTAGATTTGCACTCAATCAGCATCTCACATGATGAGTGCTTCCTTTAAAATTCATAGAGAACTAGAATAGTAGATGATGAAGTGATAGATTGGGTCGGGATGTGCCAAAGCCCAAAATTAATACTCAATGCAAAAGGGAATGCAATTTGGCTAGTTTATAAAATTTCCTTATAAAAGTTAACAAATCTCATGCAGCCAACATTGCAAAATGCAAAATCAGGAGGTATCAATTAAAAAAAACAGGTATCATTAACTCTTCTCTGAGCCATGTTCATTCACAAAAGTATGTTGTCTTTGTGTATTTGTATTGTACATATACAAACATATATCTCACTATCATATTCAATTTAATTGTGGCTTAAGTGTTCGCCAGCACTACATCCAACATAATACTAACACAAGCAGTAATGAGTAACCCAAATGATGAAACCGGGCAACATGTTTATCAAATTTAATAAGAAATATATACGTGTTAATTGTTATCGCTAAAATAGTGAATTAGAATTGAGAAACAAAATTTAAAATAAAAAACAAGTATAAGTAAATCAGACACACAGAAAGAATGTGGAGACAATGTGACAAAATCGTACATTGGACAAGGCCAGTCATTGGGACCAAATAGTCCTGCAGTTGCACCAGCTGGACGGCCAATACCCCCTCCTGCATCTGGCCCAGAACGTCCCCTGCCACGGCCACCTCCTCCTGCAACGCCAGAAGCACCAGCAGGGCGTGCACTTCCACAGCGATTACACGCACCCCGGAAAGCAAAATTCACATTCGAGCAACTGCTATGACAAAAAAAATGTGTTATTCGTTCTGCAAAACACTATGACTGAAACAATGTGTAAAAGAGCAAGAAAGAGCTGCTCACCAATCTCATATCACAGACCTTGTATTCGGACACATCCAATCGCCCTCTTGTTGCCATGGTTTGCTGGAAGCATCAATTTGACCTCTACCTCTTCCATTAACACCATCGACATCACTTTCAGTTTCCTCTGGTCCGACATCAGTACCAGCAACAACCGGGTCTGCTATTGCAGTATATGTTTGGTCATCCTTGTTTTTTGACTCCGCTATATAAACACCAATTGTATTGCCATGAAAATCTTTGTTGTTAAACCACTCAACAGCAGCCACAGCAGCATGCGGATCCTCGTATGTCACAGTAGCATCTCCCTTTGGTTCATTAGTCTCTTTGTCATGATATAACCATATTTTAGGTTTCCCAGTACGTTTGTCTTTCTGCAAAACATGAATTGTAAATGAAAAATGAGTGATAGTCTGGAAACAGAACGCGACACAGAAAAACAGAACCACATAAGTAGGAAACAAAATGCAACAAAAAACAAATAAATCATTCAGTAATCCCAGATAAACCTCGCTTTGCAATGACAAAAAAATCATTCAAGTAGTCACATCTTACATAGAAATATGAATTTCCTAACTGGACAATAACATAGCATCATTTTGAATTGAAGGATAGTTGCAGACTACATACCTTTATTACTCCAATAGTGCCAAAATATTCAGCCAACATATTATCGTCGGTCCCATAAGGCAAGTTGCAGACATAGATAGACCCATTAGAAGGAGCAAATTTTCCAGGAATGCTTGCCATGGAATCTCAATATCATGAAATAAAAGGCAACGAGAACCAGCACAGAGCTCTGAGAAAACAAACAAATGCACGTCAATTGCGGCGATTTGATCAAATTCCACCATGCGATAGTGCGAGAGTTCCTCTGTAACCGGTATTTGACATTTTGTACTAAATAGCATGTGAACACTTCATAACTGTTTGGATTGACTTATTTTTGAGCTTATCAACTGACATAAGCACTCGTGAGACCATTTGAAAATGCTAACCTAATTGAATAAACTTATGGATGCAAATCATAAGAAAAACAAAACGGAGTTATTATCTATATCAGTTCTATGAGTTTAATCAAAATTGAATAATGCGGAAGCTGAAAATATAATAGGTTTAAGTGATAAATTGAAAAAAATTATTGTTGTATGATAATGCAAATTATACAATCGAAAATTAAGAGATAAAATAGCGATTTGAAAGAGGAACGAAATTTCTCGAATTCAATTATTATACATGAAAATGGAAGGAAGAAACGAAGAGGGGAAAGAAGAGTTAACCAGAATCGAAGAAGCGCGTGAGGGAGAGAAGTACGCACGCGCTTTGCTATGTACTCTTCTTCTCCGATGAATAGATAGATAGATCTGTGATTTATCGCTCCGTCTACAGTATCCCCCTCCTCGCTAATTTCTCTTCATTTTATTTTATTCACGTTTCTTTTTATTTCGCCTATAACAAACAGCTTATCCCTACGGCCATTCTCCTTTTTTTTTTTAGTTA
>Ga0228711_1000825_pt1 | contig 41864 bp, 35 predicted proteins | sample MedpolnodulmetaG_2_FD_177996 | JGI IMG/M metagenome (GOLD analysis project Ga0228711, IMG submission 177996) | Root nodule microbial communities from Medicago polymorpha collected in Santa Monica, California, United States - brown nodules | ecosystem: Host-associated > Plants > Roots > Nodule...
AAACCAAAAAACATATTTAACAAAAAAAAAAAAAAGACTATCAAATTCAATCAATAAAAAAACATAAACACCAAACTAAACTAAAAATAACTACCATAGAAAATGCTAAAAATCAGATTCAATTTAATCCATTTCATCATCAAATACAGAGAGAAGCTTCCATAACTGAGAAGAGTGAAGCGAACGACACAAGAATCACTACGAAACGTTTCTCGCCATGCCTGTGAGTGTAGATCTGCTTCGAATCTCTACATTTCTTAGTGCGAAATTTGATCTAACGAAATCCGATTTCCGATGCAGATTAGAAGCTTATTAGAGGTGGAACCTCCAAGTCCACTCAGATACCTAATCGGAGCCGCCGTAATGATGATCGGTGTTGTTTTACCCGTCGGCTACATGATGTTCCGGAATAAGCGCGTTCCTTCTTCTTCCTCCTACACCAAACAGACGTAGGTGTGCCCTTTCTTTTTTCAATTCTTCAAATCAATTAAACAGTTAAATTCAGTTGAAATCGTGTTTTTTAATTTATTTCTAGCTCAATAGCATTGACACTTCTGATTGAAGTCGTGTCTGTGTCAGACATGAGATGTGTTTGTGTCAGTCACCGACTCATGTGATTATATTCAATTATGTCATTTTCTTAATTATTACCAGTGTTGACGCGTCACAGTTAGTGTCGTGTTTGGTGTTTGTAGAAGTGATTCATATATTTTTAGTTGATCCAAATGTTGGAGTGTTGGATATTTCAAGAAATTTGAATTAATGTGTATTGATGCTATTTCAGGAACAAGGTTTTGATATAGAGAGATGATGGTGGTAGTGGTGATGATAGTGGTGAGGTGAGAAGACTTCGACTTAGTAGATTTGGGTTTGTCATTTGGCTATGTTTGGGGGAAATGCTTGATTAGGTTAGAGGCTTTGGTAGATCCATGATTTGATCAATTGTTGTAAATGCATTGACATTTCAAATCTGTCAAGTGGTTGTTCACCTGATTCTGAACTCTGTATACATACTTGCCATTGTCTTTCCATATTTTTACTTATGGAGTTCAATGCTGTGCACTGTACTCCTTTTACTGGTATAGGAATCTTTAACATACACATGATATTTATTAATTTTTCATTTTACTTATTTGGTTTGAAAAATATAAGTTATGATCATCTGGTCTTGTTCTGTGATGATACTGACGTCTCGTATAGTCGTATATCAGTTAGGGGATGGGAACTTAGAGATGTGTTGTTATTTTTCAAGTATACGATGAATCCTTTGCAGTAATGGGTTTTTGCCGGACTTCATATAAAGTTAACCTATGTTTACAGATGTTTTGTAAGAAATTAGTAACAATTTTAGTTCTAGTAACTAAATTTTTATCAGTATCGTTGCTGTTTTATCTATGTGGCATATTAATAGGAACAGTAATGATAAATTTAGTAGGATCTAGTTTTCATGGGTTATCAACTCCTGCCGTGGTATATTTGTCACTTCAAGGTGATATTGGAGGATAACATAACATGTGAAGGAAATGAAAGTAGAGAGCAATACTAGCTCTTGGACTTTGGGGTGGGGAATGGTGATAGAGCATATTTGACTGTTAGATAACTTTATAATTAATATCTGATAATTAACTGAATCAGCTTTATTTGCGACAGCTTATCACCTTATAGAACAACCACTATACAGCTCCACAATATTTTAAAGAACCCTTTAGGGCAAGGGTGGCTCTCTTATAATGTCTCTGAGAGCCTTCATAATTATAGGTGTCAATATGCTTTTGATCCCGCAGAATAATCCACTGAGTTCTTCATAATGTTAATTGCCCACTTTTGTATTAGGCCACTTAGTGGTGGAGCTTTTAGTTTTACGGCACCACCAGCCCACACAATTCACCGGTTGATGGAGTGAGAGCAGGGCTGGTATGTTGTCAGCCCATGTATTCGCCACTCCTGATCATCCATCAAACTCACATATTGAAGTTGCTCTCCAACGCTACACCACCCTCAAGCAGATCTACTGCAAGTTAGTTCGAGCCTTAGCCACCGGCGATCTTGTTCCCGATTGTTGTCGCCGGTAGAGGTGGGCCGAAGTTTCTTCATTTATGGTAGAGGTCATGTTCGCTGTGTTTTATTTAGTGCGGTCTTACCTGTTCTAGACTTGTAGCTCTTACTTTTTTTTGTTCACCCTTGCTTCCATTGATACACTCTATGTTCTTGTTTGGTTTAGCACCCTCACTTTATACCTTCCATTTTTGTGACCTAATAATGTGTTCTGTCCTCTGAATTGCCCATTTGGTTAGAGACGGTTCTTTGTTTTTGTGGTTATGGTGGTTTGTTCATTTCTACAGATTTTTCAATTTGTTCTTTTTCCTTTAGTTTGTTTTTTTTAATTGATGGGTTGAGAAAATGGGAGAAAGTAAGACACCAACTGATCATGGTCCCCATCACCATAACTTTAATCATTTTCTGGTTCTTTGTCCTCGTGAGCTTAGTAAGTTGGTATCGACAATGCGTAAAATATGTAAGGTCCGGGGTTCAAACCCCGGCCACCACAAAAAAAAAATCATTTTCTGGTTCTTTGTAAGGAATTTTTAGAATAATTTGCTGGAATCAAACTTACATCAAATAAATAAGCTTCAATCATGTCTTTCATGGTAACATGAGAGAATGAGTTTTAGAAAGTTCTGTAATGAAGATATGATACCTGAAACATATCCACTACTGTTTTTCTGTGCACATACTAGTTTGTATTTGCAGAGTCGTGTTAAGTTTTAGCACAACTTTGTCATTTGTCTAAAAATCGTACCAAAGAATTACAAATACAATCACCATAATTTCTACCTTTGTTGATGAAGGGGTCTCTTAATTGTATAATATTTGCAAAGAAAGCCAATTTTTCTTAAGGGAATATTAACTTTTGCTGGGTTGTTCTGTGTAAATCATGGCCGTAATTGTTTGTTGGTCCTTTGTTTGCCAGTTTTTTTTGTTCATGTCAAATTAATTCATTGAAGCAATGACACTTTCCTGCCTTTGGTGGTTTGTGATTTACTGCATCTTTTAGCTGGCATATCAATATGTCCCCTTATTATAGCACCAAATTGCTCATTAGAATGATAACCTTGTTGATGATATTGATGTTTAATTATAAACGAGGTAAGCACATACCTTTTTGTTTGAAATTTATTAGCAAACACACCACAGATTGCTTGTTTCTTGCTGCAAAAACACTAACCCAGTCTTTAACCTTCAGACTATTTCAACATGCTTACCGCGGTTTAGGAATCCATTTGCAAACATTGCTAATGTCATAGCAACTACCGTGAAACAATGTTATAAAGTTTTTGTTAGCTAATGTAATAAGAAATTTGTTAGCCAGTAATTTGCCTAATAAAGGGATAGATCTGCACTTTGTATGCTAGGTCGTTATGCTTAAATCTTAATTGCTTATGCATGTCCCAGGTTCAATTCTTCCCGGCGTTAATTTAGGTGGACTAGTTTAACTTTTAAAAAAAGAAAAGGGAAATGCTAACTTCTGCCCTTGATGTATAAGTTAAGAACTCAAATGTGAAAGTTTTTTTGTTTGAAATTGCGCATTCAATGTCTTAAAAGTTATTTTTTCAATATAAAATTTATTACTTAATTATATTTTAAGTTCTTTAACTTGTGCCCTTAGGACACAAGTTAGCATGACCCACAAAAAAAGTTTCTCTTTTAATTAAGCAACAAACATGGGTTAATACACTATAGATGGATGCCGGTGAAACATTGATCAAATGGTTTAAATCTCAAGGAGCATTTTGAATATTAATTGATATAGATTTTATTGTGAATTAAGAATGTCCTTTTATGTCATTCTATATCGATAAGTTAGTTGAACCGTTAATTTTTCCAAACATTTCAATTAGCTTATTAGCTATCGGTCATCATCTATAAGCTATCCGCTACTCCCTCCGTTTCGGATTAACTAAGTCATTTGCCCATTTCACACATATTAAGAAAAATGTATAAATGAATGAGAGAAAAATGGTTTTTAGTGCTCTTGTTAAGTGCCTTCTCCACTATCATAAATGCAAAGTGGAATATTATTGAATTGAGTGTGATGAAAGTAGTATTAATTAGAGTTATAAAGGGGAAAAAATAATTAATATTGTATTGAAAAGTGAAATAACTCAGTTATTTTAAGATTTTTTTTATTGCAAATGACTCAATTATTATGGAACAAAGAGAGTATAAGCTATCCGCTATCCACTAATTTTACCAAACATAGCCATAATAAACTTACAAGTCATAAAATTGTGTGACAGTATATACATGAATTAAATTTTATTATCTCGATTTCTACGTATCTTGAAATAATTGTTCTATTTAGGATCACAATAATATTGATACGAAGTTTTCACCACAGTCCAATGACTAATTTTCATCGAAAAACATTTTTAAATAATTGTTTTAAGAATATAAAACTTAAAATGAAAATTATACTAAAAAACAAAATTTTTAAATATATATACATTTCTAACGTCATCGACATTTGATGAGAAAAAGTTCTAAGAATTTTAAAACTAAGGACTAATATATCTATGTGATGCCATTTGATTGGATACATATACAAAAAATAAATATCAATATAAACAAGTGATTAAACTTAAATTGTTAACGAGTCTTATCAAATAATAAATAAACTTAAATTAAATTTTTTGATGAAATAAATACCTATCTTCAAACCAAACTTCAAATTACCAACTCATTTTCTTCCATAAACCAAATGGTGGGAAGCAAATAATTAAAAAAAAAAAAATGTTAACAATGCATATTAAATAAATTCATTTTTTAATGTCAATCCTAAACACATATTAAGAAGATGACAATCGAGTAACTATGTTTGCAGACGTGGATGTTGTCGGATACCGAAGTATGAAGCTTAAATAGTGAGTGAGATAAATAGAAGAATCAAAATAAAAAATCCATGGCCACTGCAACAGTAGTAGTAAAATATGGAATAATTGGAGTTGGAATGATGGGAAGAGAACATCTCATTAATTTACGTCATCTTCGCACTGAAAATGTTGCTGTTGTTGCCATTGCTGACCCTCACCTTCTCTCTCAACAACTCGCCATAGATCTAGCACACTCTTTTTCTTGGCCTCTCAAGGTATCAATCATCATCCTCTTTCTTTTTGCGTGCTTATTTGGAATTAATTGATTTTGTCCAACACTAAAAATCAATCGTAGAGGAAAAAGGCTCTAAATAATTAGATGCAACTTTGTTTTTTAAGATGTTAAAAAACAGTGAAAAACAAGAATGATTTTCTCAAAGAAAGAATGAACCTTATCTCTCTAGACAGTATTGGTATTTTGATGACAGTTAAGTTAAGAAGATATTGAGGTAAATAAATGAATGAATTTGTGATTTGCGAAGGTTTTCTCAGGTCACAAGGAGTTGTTGGACAGTGGACTATGTGATGTTTTGGTCGTATCCACTCCTAACATGACGCATTACAGCATTCTTATGGATATAATCAATCATTCCAAACCACATCATGTATTGGTTGAAAAGCCACTCTGCACAACCGTCTCTCATTGCAAAGAGGTTTCTCACTTTGTCTTGTCTTACTTTCTAAGAATTGTTTTTCTACTTTTGGGTAACGAGTGCTCTTCATGGAAAAGGTTTTGTAATTTCTTATATCTTCTTGTTTATGCTCCTGCTTTTCATTAAGAATTGGAATATCAACCATACTTATGCAATGCAATTTTGATCTTAGCTTTAGAATTCCATAAACAAGTAAAGTATGTTGAAAAAGATGACATATTTTTTTATTGTTACGGTTGGATGTCTTACGAGGGTTTTAAACAAAGGTCTGCGACACCAAGGTTTTTGATGTCCTCACAACCACTTCGTGACCGCAATTTAACAATCTCGGTCTTACCATTGTCTGAACAGCCTGTCAGCTTTTTGTACTGACTTATAGACCTAGTGTCTGGACTCATGGCAATGGTGATAGCACAAACCGGTTTCTCAGTGTTATTCCTCTTTAGTCAACATGCAGGATATATTGTATGATGTATATTGTTTTTTGAAACAAAATATATATAATTACAATACTTCATCAAGTTTGTGCTGTTGGTTCTTCTGATAAGTATTTGGTAGTGGTCTAATTTATTAGTGTTTTTGGATAAGGTTGTTCGTGCTGCTCGAAAGAGACCAGATATATTGGTGCAGGTTGGACTGGAATATAGATACATGCCACCTGTTGCAAAACTGATAGAAATAGTCAACAGAGGAAGCCTTGGACATGTTAGGATGGTATCAATTCGGGAGCATCGGTTTCCTTTCTTGGTTAAGGTTAGATTTTATACCTGAAGTTATATTACATGTTTGGGTTGTATTGAATAAGCTGAAAGAGTGATATTGGTCATATAGGTCAACAATTGGAATCGGTTCAATGTTAACTCGGGGGGAACTCTGGTAGAGAAGTGTTGTCACTTTTTTGATCTCATGAGGCTCTTTGTTGGTGCAAATCCTGTTCGTGTGATGGCTTCTGGAGCTATTGATGTTAATCACAAGGATGAAATATATGATGGAAAGGTAAACTAGATGTGGGGCTTGTAGTTACATTGAGACCAAGCTTCAATTATAACTCTTTGTGGTAGTGTGTATGATATTCCTTGATTAATACTGATTATAAGCTTTTTATACTGTAATATACTTAATCTAGCGAAGGGAATGTGCACTGAGATTGTTTCAAAACTGATACTCTTACAAATGTATAATGAGGAACTTCTTATTGTTTCAGTCAGTTCTAAACTGAATTGGCATGGAGTTTCTTCTCTAAGTAAATAAGTAATGTTGTTTTGCATTATTATTGCGATTGACTAATTTACTTTGGGCAGGTGCCAGATATTATTGACAATGCATATGTTATAGTTGAATTTGACAACGGTTCTCGAGGTATGCTTGACCTTTGTATGTTTGCTGAAGGGAGTAAAAATGAGCAAGAAATATCTGTTGTTGGTGATATTGGAAAGGTAAAATTCAACCCCTTTTAGCCATTCAAAGTACTTATAAACTTTAATTGCATTTCTTGTGGTAACTACCTGAAGATGGTAAGGTTGATAAACAATGCTTTTCAATGATTAATGTGCATGATACAAAACTATACTAAACATGCAAGATGCAATCTGTATTTCTTGAGCGTGCTTCATTAGTGCATGTGCCAAGATGGTTACTATGCAATGGATCTAAATTTAAATATATTTTTATCAGGGCGAGGCCTTCGTTCCTGAGAGTGTTGTGCGGTTTGGAACGCGTGAGGCAGGACGAGATGGTGTCCAGAGTGTGAATGCTGAAGATCCCCGGATAAAGTGGGTGCTACCTTCCGTTTCTGTTAAATATTTTATCAATTACTTAAAATGAATAAACAATCCATTTAGTCCCTAATTTATCATTCTATCTCTAATTTAGTTCTTAAACTATATAATAGACTAAATAGTACTTAAAGTATATAAAATCCGTCAACTTAGTCCCTGCTTTTAAGATTTTCGCGACTAAATTGGCGGATTCTCATATACTTTAGGGATTAAATTGACGGATTTCTTACACTTTGAGAGCTTCTTAGTCTATTTATATAGTTTAGGGACTAAATAGGAAAGTGATAGGTTAGGGACTAAATAGATGGTTTATTCATTGATCAACTAAGCTTTGAGATTGTGAAATCAAATTAAAGTCGATGAAAATTCTTAATGATTTGGACTTTTGGGCTTTACAGATATGATGGGTTACACCATGGGTCTAGCTATCTGGAACATCTTAACTTCTTGGCTGCTATTAGAGGTAAAGGTGAAAAGGTTCCTGCTGTAGATCTTCAAGATGGATTAATATCTGTTGCTACTGGAGTTGCAGCACAACTTTCCATAGAAAATGGTCGATTTGTTACTATTCAGGAAGTTATGAATGGCCTTGAAGTTTGAGAGGGGTTGAACAATTTCTGCTTTCTTGTGTAGTATAAGCCATATATAGGGATCATGCCACTCCTGATATCACTCTCTGAATATAGTTTGTGAAATTTACATTTCTTCCACCTAAATAAGTGCTGAATAAATTTTAGTCAAGTATTCCATTCTTTCACAACTTTCATAGTTTATCACATGATCACATCTACTATATCTACGATCTATCTAATCATCTATGCGTGTAAGACGAATTATGATCGCAACTGCACGAACTATATATTATACATTATAGCAACTATTTACAATCATATTCCAGTGGTTATTTTTTATCTATTTCTACTTGAAATATGAAAAGTATGCAGATATATTCCAACAAATATTTTTAACGGACAACTCCGTGATCTATTTTTAATGCCAAAGTCTAGACATAATCTGTGGATTGTAGGGGATAAACACGCTAATAAGGTTTAGTCACGAAGAATCAAATGTGTCATCACGAAATTTATTCACATGTCTAGACATGATATTTAGAAATTTTAGTATTTTATTTTTATTTCAAGATAATGTTTTTAAAAACTAAGATATAATTAACTCTTGTTTTCTAATTACATACTTAGATATAAGATTATTTAAAATGGAGTATTCATATTATTTTTTTATAGACAAATGGAGTATTCATACTTACTCAGTAAGAAATTTAAAAGGTCTGTAAAATAATTATAATAAAAATACGTGTATTTTACTATCATAATTTGTAATTAGATTACTTTTTCTCTTTCATACGCGTTTAAACTCGGACCTCCAACTCCTTACTCCTTAAATTAGATGAATTATTAGTAAAAGAACAACGTGAACAATTAATGATTGATGGACGGTGGATTTTATGTTATAATTGTGTCACGCATTCCGATTGTCATATGTAAATCAATGGATGTGATTGTTTTACCGCGTGATTTTGATAGTGTAATTTGGGATTGTTTGTTTGATTTCAAATTAACGGTTGAGATCCTGCAATAATAGAATGACCACATAAAACCGTATGATCCTGCAATAATAGAAAGACCATGTCCTTTTAAATCATTAGATTATTTGACAAAAAGAAGTTAATTTAATTAAAATGAATTTATCTCATGAATAATGAATCATTTCCTAAATTTTATGAAGTTCAATCTTGGTAATATGTCCCCTACTCAATGGAGATTTTTACAGATATCTTGTCCATAACAAAGCAAACACAGAAATAAAAGGGAAAGAGAATTAATTTAATCGAAAAAACAAAACAAGCAACTGATTAATTTAATTAGATTTGAATAAAACATACATAATGGTACATGAACGAAATTATTGAAACTTAATAATAGAGTCACAAAAAAGTTACACTGTAAAAAAAATCAACCCAACAAAGTTTATTATAAGCATCGAAATGGATCGATAGAGGTAAAGTTTTTGTTGGTGATGACTCCACAGCGTAACGAGCACTGCAACAACACAGCTCTTCATCTTCGTCTATCTATGCTTCCGATCTCTTGTTCCTCTACTGTGTCTTCCTTCCTCCGCCCAATCATCCACCGGCGGCGGTGGAGACGGCTCATACCTCGACGGCCTCCGTTTAAAATGCCTCTCGTCGTCTTCGTCGTCATCGCTAGATTCATAATCATCCATAACAGCTTTGCTCTTCCTTCCTCCGTTAGATAGATGCGTGGTGGAAGGAACTTTCGCAGAGACACTGGCAGTGGCAGCGGTTGATGCTTCCGTTGATGAAGTACCACTCAACTTTCTCTTTTTAGCAGCAGCAGCAGCCTCTTCCTCAGAAGGAAAGCTTATCCGTGAGAAGACACTCGCCTTCTGTTTCCGATCTGCAGCTGCGGCGGCCGCTGCTTCCGCCGCCGTAGCTTGTGCTGTCTTTGATAAGGATTTTGCCACTGGCTCCGATGATTTTCTGGATTTTGATTTGATCTCTGGTTCTGATGATTTCCTAGATGTAGATTTGGTGACTGGATCTGATGATTTCTTTGACGAAGATTCTGTTCGGTGGTGATGACGGCGGTGCTGGTCGTGATCCTGGTGACGGTCGTGGTAGTCGTAGTCACGATCTCTGTCATCGCGTTCGCGTTCAGAGTGATCTGATTTTCTTTTGGCTGGGCGCGGTGGATCAACTTCACGGTGTGTTGATTCTGGCGATGGCCGTTCTGAACGGTGACGGTGTTGATGGTAATCGCTTCCTGAAGTTGGTGGAATTGGTTTCTGCAAAAAAAGAATCCGAAAAGCCCAACTGTTAGACCCAAAAGCCCATAATAAAAGCTATTTTTTTAACACCCCCGGTAATAAATAACTTCATAAAAAATAACTATAAAATATAATATAGCATCAGCAACATACATACGTGTAATCACAAGACCTGATTACAATGATTGATTAAAAACTGACCAAATCTGAAGGCAAGATGAATATTCTTTTTGTTCCTATCCTAAAATCTAAATCTAAAATACATGTGTATTTTTTTGAAGTTTAATTGAATGTCATGTCGAGATTTCAAGAATGTGCACTATGTTACGCTAGTTTCTAAATTTTGCTACTTTTTTTAACTTAAATCATGGTATTTCTTAATATTTATATTCTTTTCGAACTTGCAAAAAGATTATCTCTGTTCAACCTAACGCTTTTAAAATTAACGGGCATACAAATATTAGAAGCAGCCTACCATTACCATGGTTTAACGCACCAGATTTGTTTTTTTTTTTGCTGGATAAGTTCAATTTCACCACAGTAAACGAAATATGTAAGGCTGAAGAATCACAACTTTTTTCAAACCTACTGAATCCCACGTGGCTTTTCGCAGTATTAATAATTTAATTCAGTTTTTTATTTTTAATAAAAGGAAAATTGTTATTCTAAATAATAATATATGGACCATTAGTTACGCGCATGTGGGATTTATAATGTGAAAAAATTGATGCATAGAAGTTGCTTGAAAATAAAATTGATGCATGTGGGGGCATTAAGGTACCCCAGGCTCGCTGCTAATACAGCTAGAAGTTGCTTGAAAATAAAAGCCACGGGATACTTTAGCTACCATTTGAATGAAATGAAAATCTCAGTCAAATCTCCCACTGGCATCATTCACAAAATAAATTTGTTTACACACAGGCTATACAAATTTTTTGAAGTCAAACTATCCACCCTCACAAGAAAACATTAATTTACCATCCGGAAAACCAAATGCAAAATAAATTAACCATGATCTTGAAAGAATCAACAAAAACTTGTTAGTGCACCCAATTAGAATCCAAAGACAACAAACTGTGAAGATTTAATTTTTCAAAGCATGTCCTTCCGACACTGGAGCAGTGGAGATTTAATAACAGCACTGAGCCATATGCGGCGATGTAGCTATTTAATTTTCATCGTTTTCCTTTAACCCTCATTAAACCATTTGTTGCTGTGGACCATAAAATAATGGCAAGGCAAATGGACATCCTTCCCTCAACCAGATTATCACTTGATAAACAGATCTTTTTATCAATGAATGGAGCCACATGAAATAACCAAATACTGCTATAATTAAAGGAACAAAAATAATTACTAGGATTATCTAGTGTAATCAATGTTTTTCTGCATGCTGGAGGACTCTGGGCAACTTTAGGTAGAAAAACCACAAAAAGTCACAGGTGTATAGAAGTCCAAAGAGAGAGGGATGAAAATTAAGACAATAAAAAGTACATACAGTTTTTGATTTTATTGAAGAAACATCCCCAACACTGCTCACTTCCCTACCAAACTCTCGATCCTTGGAGAAATCCCTGTTTCATTAAGGAAATAAACTAATCAAAAACAATGAGAAAAGAAACAAAACATAGTTCAGTCCTCTGCACTAAATACAACTACGCAACAAAAGAACCATGAGAACCTTGGTCAACCATTCACAACATCTTAACTTTGACAATTAGCAACACATTTCACTAGGTAAAGCTAAGGAAGAATTTAGCACATGTAGAGCAGTGTTTTGCAATTATTAAACAAGAATCCTCATCAAGAGGGGAAAAGGATGATAATAAACTATCTCTCGAATAATAAAATTCCAATCCCCTCTGTCATGAAACAAAATTTACTGAAATGTTAACGCAACACACCATGAGATTACTAAACATATGCAGGAGGTCAAAACTTCATACAAAATGTAACAAGGATATCAAACCCAGATGATAATGTCTAATATGTTGCCATTCAGCAATGGTACAAAATGTTTGACTTCTGAATTAAAACTAGCAAATTTCTCAATCATATCAAAACATGACATAACCATTCGAGTTCCATTTGTACCTTTCAACCCGCCTCTCATTTTCACGCTTCCTCCTAACATCGGCTTTACGAGCTTCAAACTCCTCTCTACTCATAGCTGGGGGTGGAACGTTCATCCCCATACTGAACTCAGCAAGATCCCTGAACACAGTCATAATTATTATATTACAATGCGACATTTTATAGAACAATGTATTATTAGCATATAGTCAGACAAACAAGCCACCACATTTACTATTGGAATTCACTGCAACCCTCAAGTTCATCCCTCAGCATGAAGAAGGTATAATATCCTGGAATTTGTGTGTGATGTATGATGTGTGTGCGAGAGGTACTAGCAGATAAGTTCTTACATTTGACAAACATAAATTGCATACCTATGAGGCGGAGGCGGAAGAGGAGGCATCATGTAACCTTGCATGCCAAATGGGTCATGAGGCATTCCATTTGCAAACGGGTCATGAGGCATACCATTTGCAAATGGCATGTCATAGGGGCCATGACCATAACCCATCATATGCATCGGACCAGGATACGGTGCCATAAATCCATCCATACAAGGTTGCATGCCATTCCAGTATGGATTATAGCCGGGAGGTGGGCCCATCTGCATCATATAGTTGTCAGCCCCAAGATCATGTGGAGGTTTCCACTGAAAATCTGCATGATAATTAAGAATTATTTGCAATTGCTACCAAGGTAAAAACATTTGTATTTCTCTGTTCCACTAAATGCAGCATTATACAAAACCAGATCCATTATTATATTTTTATAAATACTAAGATAAATGTCACACAGACAAACCAGTAGATTTACCATTTGTAGGCATACGGACTTTCTTCTTTTTCTTTTTCTTTCCTGCAAAGTCAAAAAATCAAATGAGAATACCCGAACAGAAAATCAACAAACAAAATGGACTTTTGGTGGTTCAAGAAATAGTGTCTTACTATCATCCATTTTCCACCAAATCATATTCAAGAAGCACACACATAACTACCACCACCACAAAATATATATATATATATATATATATATATATATATATATTAGGATGACACAGTAACAATCTACATTACCTGCCTCAGTAGGAACCAACTTTTGCTGCACTTCTTCCTCAACAACCTGGGCACTCCCTTGGGACACTGGTTCCTTCACACTCTTAGATTCATGAGTAGCTTCAGATGCATCACCAGCTCTAGGTATCTTAACATGTCCTGATGCCTGCTGAGGAGCAGAAACAACCTTTGTTTCATCAGCTGTATCCTGTATATTTGTTGTTCCGTCATTAACAGGTGAAATTTTAAGTCCTCCCTTAGAGGCAGCAGATGACGTTGGAGATGGAATCTTAGGCTGTGGACAGCGAGCAGACTCCATATCTGAAAAATGAAAATAAAAAAAAAATGTAAATGTGACAATTGATGGCCAGTGATAGTCCAAGGAAGAGTAAAATCATAACAGTTTTAATAACCTTGAACTTGATAAGTGCTCCCAGCATTTTCAGTACTGCTATTGCCTGACTCCAGTATGCGATTGATGGTATCTCTTAATGTCTTATTAGGTAAAAGATCATCTGCAAGAACATTCGTTGCACCACATACACAGATTGACTTGGAAATAATATAGTCCCTAATACCTGAAAAGAATTTTCAGAATTATACAACATAGCTTCAGTATAAGATTACATTATATACAATAACTCAGGGCCAAAAATAGCATTACAACATCTTAAATATTTAGTGCCTTCTCAATGAGGAAGAGGGACAAAGAAGACCATTAGTATGATATTCTAATTCTGAAAACCTACATAGACATAAACACATACATTTGTCGCAGAAGCTTTTAAAACAGCACTTGCTTGTCAACACAGCATCTTTCATAACATTACTGCACAAGGGGCAGTGGAGCTCAGGTGGCAGATCCCCGACAGAACGTGTAGTGGATGGCATCCCTTCCATTTCTTTCTCAAAAGCAGCCCTGTTTTAAAAGAAAACATGAAACTCAACTTCATGTTTACATATGACAGAATGGACGAGAAGAATCAAGATATACTCACTCATTTGGCTTCAAAACAGCTACCGAACCATTTGGTAAAGCATAGGAACCTTGTGGATTTACCATCAGCATAGATCTAGGAATACCAGTAGGTTGCTTGACTCTCTTGACGTCATAATTTGGATCACCATTTGTGGGGCAGTGCTGAATGAAATGTCCTAAACAAAAGTGAGAAGAAAAAGTAAGCTACACAAACTGACATTGGTATCCAGCATTTTGTAGATGGGGAATTATAAAATTTAGAAATTTTAACATACCAGGCACCTTGCATCTGTGACATACATAGCCTTGTGGAGGTGTTTTCCGCTCCAACCCTGCTCAGAAAGTAAATAAACATTAGCCATTGGTTCATTAACATTCAAAGAAGCAAATCACAAAAGAAATTATCGAATAATGAATGAAAGAGAATCACCGAAACCACGTCCACCACCCATCCGTCCACCCATGCCCCTTCCAAAACCTCTACCAGGGCCAAAGTCTGAACCTTGACTGCATGCAAAAAAATGGAATCAACATAAAACATTAGAAATCCAATAACAAAAGTGTTTTTATCAAAAGAAAGGACTTTTAGGCATGTGTGATGAAATGTTCTGAAAGATAACGATTCCTTAGGCTATGATTGGAGTTCATTCTGTCTAAATCCCCTTATCCCCTCAATTTTGGATGTATGGGATATTATAATATAGTCATTTTATCCCATCCCATCTCTTTGATTCCTTCCATAAGTTCCATTTCACCAATCAGTAGATATCCAAACATAGCTTAAGTTTGGTAGGAAAAACATTGATCAACTATTCCAATACAGATCTTTCAGAGATGAGGAATCTCCATTTCCTCTTGAAAAGAGTAAGAGAGGGTACTACTCATTCTTGTAGGAAGGAAAGAAATAGTATATATTTGGTTCCATATATCTAATGATTATACTTATAACTCCATCCTATGCCGATTCTATGTACGAAACATCACACCAAAGAAAGGAGAATAATTTACTCACTGTTGCCAATCCAACGCTGGAGTATCAATCAATGCCTTAATCTTACTTTCTTCGTCAACTGTGCTTGTTGGAGGAGCCTCTGGAATAATATTGATCGACTGAACTGGAAGTTGATCGGGTATTGAATACAAATCATTGCCAAATTCATCCCAATCAGAATCTTCAACCTGTTGAATGATCAAAGTGCTCAATTCCCTGAAGAATGCAGCTCGAATATTTCTAAAAAAACAAAATGACAAGAAAAAGAGACTTACATATTTCATGGCAGACATATCATCAGCTGGTAAGCCACTGTTAGCAGGTTCAGTTTCCACCACCTTATGTTCCACCTTTTGTCTGCAAAAAACAAAATACAGCCGCGACTCAAGAATACATGATATATCTCACAAACACAAATGAACAATGTAGTTTGTAGATGTGCCACTATACATGGAGAACATAAACAGAAAGTGATATATTATGACTTCCCCTTTTAACAAAATTATATGCACAAATGCATGGTGAAAAATCCAATAATAGTAATTATGAGATTAAAGGTTTGAGATAGTACTCTTGTTCGGTAACAATTGGTAAACGTGGTCGTCCTGGAACCCGACGAATTAACACTGAGGTATTTTTAGGGATCAACATTTCTTCATCAAGATATTCTGAAATTCCAAGAGACAGATCAACTGTAAAACACTGAAAATATGCTATTTATGAAACCTAATAATATGAACAACTGAAGAAAAATCCCGCAGCAAAGTTGGGCACTTGTAATTGCTAAAACTAGATTGCAGCTCAACTACATCTTACCATAGACCTTTTAATTGTTAGTTTTTTTTTACATTACTCAGTTTTATCTGTGGCTGTGGAAAGTGACATTCAAATCAAACCTGTCTCAGTTAATGTTCAAATAAAATTGGTAAAAATTTGTACTTTTGAGAGGTACAGAATAATACTGTAAAGTTTATCCTGGAAGCCCCTCCTCAAAGCTAAGGATTATCAACAACTCAAGTTAAAAGATTATCAACGACAGCGATAACCAAGCCTTTTCCTACTAAGTGGGGTCGGCTACATGAAAGCTAAGTATTATCCAAAAAGTTTATTTTTAAAATTTAAAATTAAGCACCAAATTGAAACCTGAAACTCACACACACTCAGATTATCGCCCGAAAATCCCTAGTTCAAAATAAGTTGAATTAAAAAACAATCAGAACCAACCTTCATTGGTTTGGGCATTGGTGACGACGAGATCAAAATCAGTACCTCTCCCTAAATGCTTTGATTCAAATATTTTTTCTTTCAAAGTACCAACAGAGATGAAAGGACCATCCATGGAAATTGAATCATAATCTCTTGCACTTTTAAATTTATAATACACCGCCATGGTATATATCTCTTTCAATCTATAAAAGATGATTAATTTACCAAAGCAATAACAAAAGACAAAGAGCCTCTGAAATTATAAAAATAATAACTAATAGAAAACCCTGATATTGAAACTGAACAAATCAAAAACAGTACAATAAATTCAAGCTATTTTTTTTCTTCTTTTTTTTTTTCCTCTTCCCTAAACTTGCAGATTATACTAAGGTTAGGATCGAACACAAATCGAACAGATGGAACCAATGAGATTCACTTGTGTAATTCTTCACTGAAGCTTCCTCTTCGTTACAAAACTCTGAATCCACAGAATTCAAATTCCTCGAACAAAAAAGATCACGAACGAACCAAAAAACCTTCCTTCGGAACCGTTGAGCGTGAGAATCAAGCGAATCCAAATCAGAAACTTGGAGATGAGATAACAACAGTAATTAGGGTTTGTGATTGAATCGAACCGAAGCAGAAGAACAACAAGATTTGATTGTTCCTTCGGTGTAATTAAACCGTAATCAAACCCTAAACGACGAGCCTGAGAACGGTTGTTCTGATTCCTTCCTGATCGGCAGCGACGGAGCCTTCAAACGAGAATCGCGAACATCTTCATCATCTTCCTCATCTTCTTCGAGCGTCGTAGCAGCGGAAAATTGGAATTGATTATTAAATAACGGTGAAAACGGATCGAAGAGCGGTTACGGAGAATTGAATTGAATTGAATTGATTGAAGATTTAGTTATGTTAGGGTTGGGAAAGTTGGGGTGAGAGAGGATAAGAGAAGAAAGATGGGAGCAAAAAAGAGAGAATGGTGTGAATTGAATTATGGGGATTGGGGGACTCACGAGATGAGGGTGTGGTCTTCAAAAACAAAGGACCCTTGCTTTGCTTTGATAAGTTTAACTAACCGTAACACATGTCTTTCCGTCAATTGTTCATACTTCTCTTTTGGGTTGTTTTTTAAAAATGCGGATGGAAATTATAATAGGGATTAAAAAATACTAATAATTCTTTTCCAGTGACTGAAAATTCTGACAAAATTTTTATAGGATTATAAAGTGCGATTTTTTTTCTACTAAAAATAAAATTTTGAATATTTATATTGGATTATTTACTTAATCAATTTTTTTTATATAAAAAAGTTGTTTATTGTATTCCAAAATTATCTTTCACTTAAATTATTTAATAATGTACTTTTTTTTTTAAAAAAAAGTACATACTTCATATTAAAAAAACAGTACATACTTAATATAAAACAACAGTACTATTTTTTTTAAAAAAATTTCAAGTAAAAGAAGTTTGTACATTTAGTATTTGACACATCTTTATTATTGATTACATCCTCAATTGAAGACGACATTTAGAAAATATAGAAAAACACTCTTAATCATAATTTATTGTTCATTTTACCAAATCATTTTATTCAACTTTTATAACAAATCTAATTTTATCTGTAAAAATCAAATCTAAAGCAATCATAATTTGAATTAAAAAGATTGTAATTAAAATAAAAACAATAATACTAAATGATAAAATTCTGTCATCAACTTCAAACTTTAATTTTACCATGATAAAGATTAACTACGTCTTTATTGAAAAAAGCGGTCATACTAACATGTTAGTTTTTTTAAAAATAAAAAAAAACTAACATGTTAGTGTTTGTCTGCACTTTGCTCTCTAGCTAGTTAATATTAAAAATCAAAACTATTAGTATTTTTTTTTTTAAAGAATATTAGTATATTTTGTTGTATGTATGTTTAAGGCATCAATTTCATATTATGTACCAGTGGTTTAATTATCTAAAGTTTAATGTCAATACTCTTGTTCAAAAAATTAAACTGGGAATTTTACTGTTGTATTGGATTGGTGGTTTGTATGAAATCGAGTGATACCACATTTTTTGATATTTTAAAAACCAACGAAGATAAATGATATTTTTTAAGGGAGAGCTCTACACTCGTTACTATCATACTTAGCTCAAAAAAAGAGTATATTTACTAGAGCACAAGAGATCTGGTTCACACCAAAAAAATCGACAAAGATAAATGAAAGATAGGGCATCTCATCGACACAATGAAAAATCATTTTCAAGACTTCATTTGAATGAAATTTGGTTTCATTTCTCACTCTATTTTGCCCCATAACATACAACCAATCCAATCATATTGCAGGTTATTTATGAGCTAAATTTTATAATATTGTATTATAATTTCTATTTCTTTCAACAACAAAAAAAACTAAGCACTATTTTAGACATTGAATTAAGAAATTGATTTCAATGCACTATCACATAAAACTTTTTTTTTTTATGATATCACATAAAACGTTTTATAATGTCAATAAATCATAGCTCCTCATTGATTTATTGACATTATATTAGCTCCTCATTTGTACCAAAAAATAAAATAAAAATCATAGCTCCTCCTTTGTATAAGTTTTAAATCAGATATAATTAGTTAAACAATTTTAATAATGGAACGGTTATAAAAATTACGAAATGAAAATCTGAAAATAATCCATCAATTCATCATAGAGCGGCAAAGAAGACATTCAAAACGACTGGTCTACTAATGAAATGAAATAAATTCTATATTGGTGATAAACATTGTATAAGTATAATTTAGATTTATAAAAAAATGGCAAATATTATCTGCCAAAAAGAAATCCTGATATTGACAAAGGGGAATCCAAGGCACCACCTACCTATAATAATACTCGGGAAAAGTAAGACTACAACAGAGAATAAAGTGACATTCATACATCTGTCAATATTAACGAAGATACAATGACCACATATGCCAGGAAAAAGAAAAGGGCAATCTGTATGAAAAACTTTGGATTTTCCCTCATGTTTGGAGATGTCACCGCCCTGAAAATCAGACAGCAAATCATCATATTGTAAAATCATCGAATAATCCATGACAGTATTCAGTTGATGTTGTGATTACACTTTGTTACTAGCGGAATGATTACCTAGCAATTCGCTGAGAGAAACGGGGAAAAGGTAAGCTTTGTATGAACACAATGCCTGGTCCAGTTAGAACAGCTGTTACTGCATTGTCACCCTGTAATTTCGAGATCATGTCACAATCATGTTGTATAACACACTTAGGAAAGTTAGGATGGATTTTGAAAGATACATTAAGAATCTGAGATCAAAGGCAGCATGGTGGATCCCGTACATAAAATAGTAATATGCAGTTTACCAAAGTTGGTTGCATCATCCCCAAGTTTTTTTGCACTGAATCATACCCGTTATATGTATAACAACAAAAAAGTTTGCTTACTTTGATTACATGACACTAATGATTTCTAATAACAGTCCATTTAAATCAAAATCCTTCCTAATAGTTTCACCTGTAATTTTATTCCTCTACCTATATCTATTAGACAATTTTTTCGTCTAAGTTGCCCTCGTTATAAGAATTTTCTAAAAGTCTTCTCCACATGTCCAAATCACCTCAGATGAGACCAACATTTTTTCAACAATAGGTTTTATCTAACTTTCTTTCTTATACTTCCATACCTAATCATATCTTGTCTTGTGTCTCATCCATTGTAATATACCTCCAATCTCCGCAGCATTGTGCATGATTTTTTTACAGCCCCTTTGCTGTCCCAAAAACCTGTATATCACTTATAGCTGTGCAGGAAAAATTTCTCTTGAACTTGAGTGGTGCTTTCCCATCACAAACTACAACCTAAACATGTCTGCATTCATCTACTCTGTTTGAATCCCATGCTTAACATATCCTTATATTGTCCAACAGAATAAATTCTAACTAACTAACATCTCTATTTAACCCCTACCTTCTGTCTTAACAAATCTTCTCTATAGCAGTTGGTGCAGGAAGCTTTTAGTTTTGTTTCCTTTTTGCACCTCAACTTTCGCCTTTGTTGGGGTTTCTTTGCCTCGGGTTAGTCACTAAACTTTAATTTCTCAAATCTTCATGAACTAAACTTCAATTCCACAAATATTCAAATTTAGTTACTAACACAAGGCAAAGAAACCCAAGCAAAATCTTCATGAACTAAACTTTAATTCCTTGCTCTAAAATATCAAAATCCCCAGTATGTTTAGTAATGTAAACTCTCGACTTTCTCCAACACATACGCTTAATTAATAACATAATTTCCTGCTGACATTACCAGCTTGTAAAGTCTTTAGCAATGAGCATAAAGATTTGGAAGTGAATCCTACAAGGCTACAATTATTGAGGAAGGGAGAGATTTACATCCCTTTGGAGTAACCCAGATAGTTTACGAAGTGCTAACTTCTATTTTCACCAACCATTACGAAAATATAAATGTAAATTTTGACATACTATTATGACATGCACCCAAGAATTTCAAGTTTCTACAGCGACAACCAAGCACATTTCATGAGCCGCACAAAAAAGAATAATTCATGAGAACAGTATTTACTGCAGAACATGAAAATACTTCAGAAATAGAAGCTACTTACTCCAAACATTGTCCTTCTTGCAGGACCATTATATTTTATTTGGATATCGACTGTACTCGTCACAGCAACAATGCAAGAAACATCAACAGCTAGAACTTCACCGACCTCAAGAATTTTCTGTACAACTAAAAATGAAGGGAATCCAATAGAGCACTCCAATGAGAAATACTACAGGAGTCCAGTAATAAAGAAAACAAGAAATACTCCAGAGGCAGACCTTAATCAAAATGACAGTTTAAAATTGGAAGATCGACTGAAAAGGACGAAAAAGTAGCAATGGAAACCAAAAAATAAAAAACAGTAATGCTATAAGTATGTATACAAGTCAAGATAATATACCAGATCCACCCCCTAGTATGAATGCAAGCCCTTGGCCAGATAGCTTCTGCCTCAAGAATACCTATAATGCAAACATGGTCTTAGAGAAGTAATATATACACATGACAATAATACTTTAACTTCTACCATATTTATTTTCAATAGAAAACATATTATCTTGGAAGAAATATGATTATGATAAAGTGCTAAAAAACATGCGCTGTATGCGGTGGTAGATCATATGGTATAGCTATACTAACTAAAAGCAAAGTGTTATTGTTAATGATTTATGAACAGGAAATTGTGTATAAATTACACCGGTATGTGGAAAAGTGATGCATCCTAAGAACATTTTCCAAGTCCATAATACATTTTGGTACAAACAATAATTCACTGTAGACATTGCAGTCTACACTGATTGTCACATCTGAGTTCAAGTACATTGTCCATTTCTTATGATAATCGAAACAGAAAACTAAAACAGCTTCCCAAACAAGTGACCAAGTTTACGTTATTGGGGAATTATAGGAAACTTCTAAACTCTCAATTATCCCAAATATCTCACCTCAGCACCAGCAACAACATTACGTCCCCTCTGATCAACTGTGTTGCTGACCTTCACATCATTGACCGAGCACAAAAATGCATCGGGCTACAAAAAATTCAAAATGAAGTTATGTTTGTATTCTGATCCTTAAATTAAAAATATAATACCAACCAGTAAACCCATAGAAATTGAATTTTCATATTTGAAATCAATTAGAACAACAGTTGAAAACAAATTAGATATACCTGGCATAGAATCTCTCCATTAAATGTTGCCAAATCAATCTGTATTCATATAAGTAGCAAACATAGTCACATATGAAAATATTTCAGTCGGATAGATACAGATATATGTTTATAAATGATGAATTTTGAGAATTAATTTAAAACAAGAGGAGTAACGATCCATTATTTGAACAATTTAGAGAGGTATGTAAGTACAAACCGGTAGAATTCTCGCAAAATAAGGTGCAGCAATGCCAACAAATCCATCACTTGGTCCAGAATTGCGAACAACAATGTTCGTTATAGTTTTGCCAAACAACCACTGCCATATGCCAACTTCATTTTCTGGAAGGTAGGCATTTTCCATTTCAACTGATCCAGACATAAAGCACATGGAACCTACAATTGCCATAGGGTATAGTCTCAATTAAAAATATGGGTAGCTGTTCTCCACAATTCCAACTGTAAGTTATGTAATACTTGGAGCATATGTTTTCATATAACATATGTAAAAAAACATATTACAATGAGAACTATTAGCAAAGTGCAAAAAAAAAAAAAAAATCTGCATATCTCCACATGCAATTAACATTAGTTGGGCTCAGGCTAACTCATACTTGATGACACTTGTTCATTTAATAATTAGGGAGGATCTAAGAAAATCACAAACATACTTACTCGCAAGCTTGTGGATTGGCAAGTGCCGCAAGTAATAAAAGAGTTTAAGAACTAGGGAATTATCATTGAAACATTGTCTATCAAGGAAATAATTTAAACCTTAAAAGGTTTTGAGCAAATAAGAACACTATATCTAGACCAAAAAAGATAATTAAATATATGCAAACCAAATAAATTTGTTATTTCATCCCCAAATGATGCCCAATCATGACCAGTATAGGCCATGTTGAGCAGACAGACATCAGGGTGAAAAATAGACCCGAGCCTCTATTACAAGCAATATTATCAATAGAACCGTGTTTGTATGAATGCAATATTCAAGCATGTGACCTATATTTACGATTCAAAATGACAGTACAAAGCTTTAATCTAAAGTTTGCAAAGAAAGATCATCCATGGAAAAATTCTAAAGACCTGTGAATAAAGGCACCCAACAACTTACCAGGCTTTGCAATGATTTTTTCATGTGGCTTCAACATTATCTGTATAGCAGGAACCAAATGACACGCGATGTTACATAATTGTTGATAAAAAGGAACAAAGAAAAGATTGACATTTAGGACTCAGGATTGGATAGTCACAGATACCTGAACCACCTGAGATTCACCCCCTAAAATCTGAAAAGGGATAATTGCGTCTTGCTGGCTCTGAACAACATTACACGAAAAAGTTCATCATGAGATTGTGACGGATATTATGTAGAATGTCAGTATTTCGGTTATTTTTCTTTTTATTATAGAATTCTTTCCCTGATGAGAACTGCTAAATCTTACGAAACAGTTGAGAAACGAAACGCAAGAATGAAAACATGTCCATTTTAAAAAAAAAGAAAAAGAAAAAGAAAAAAGGAACGGTTATCGTATAAAGTGGATCAATGGAATATATACACTAAAATTATTTTCCAAACGTGTCTCTCTTCTGCGGAAATCACGGCCAATATATGCATTAAATGGAGTCTCTAAAGCCTTCACGTGTTTCTTGTTTTTAGTTCTTCATAATAATCAGCATTGGTATAGTACTCAGACACCCTTAATAAGAAATGCTCAAAATCACGATAATATATTTAGTATCGCAATCAAATATATGAATCGAAATACCAAGAAAACTTCCTTTTTCTTTAATTAAAGCATTACGATGAGCTCTACACTTTTTCTTGCACCTGTTTTGTTGGTTAATTAAGAAATTAAATTCTCCTTACTTTTGTATCCCCTCGTACTAAGAAGGGCAACTCTTACTCAGACCAGTAAGCGCGCGAAGAAAAAAAAAAACACGTCGCTTGTCAATTTTAACATCCCACAAAACTAAGCCAGTTAAAAAGATGGAAAATCTTACTGTCACGACGAAACACATCACAACAATATGAGTGGTAATGTGTCCTACTGTTAATGCGTGTCCTACTGTGATTTCGGCCAAAACCCCAATTCTATTGGCCAATATACATTACATGTGCTGTTCGTGATCTTTTCGTGAGAAAATTTGTTGCATTAAATAGAATGGCTCTTTAAAAAATCCCTTTTGGACAATTTTTCACTTTGCACGTTCCAAAGAAAATATATAAACTCCATGCAATGATCATCATGATCGTGAACTAAAACAAAACTATGTTGATCATACGATAAAATTATAAAAATTCAGCTTATCAAACTAACTAAAGAGCAATTTCTCATAATCTTAATACACGTAAAATAAACATAATTCAATCTTCTACAACACTCCAATTTCACAAAATGTGATCCTAGCGAACAGGTAATTAATGAAATAAAAATAATATTCAGCATTTTCAAACTCATCTAAGCTATTAGAGAATCTAGGTTAATTGGTGGAAATACCTGATAAACATAAGGCTGAAAAGGCGTTGAGAAAAATGGCGCAGCCATGGCCAAGTTCTGGAGTGACGCAACAAAGCTTTGTAGATCTGGTGAAGAATAACGAGAGAAGGTTTGATTCAGAGGAGGATCATGGATTTGGGTTCGGGGGTTTTGGATTTAGGTTCGTTTCTTCACCGCTTTGTGTGCGTCTTTGTTGTTCAGAACACGTGTTTCGTTCTCATGTGGCTTGTTTCTATTGGGTACATGGTTAGATGACATGGCTAAGTGCTATTGGCTATCCTACTCGTAAAATTTCATGCGGTGGTGATCATGCTTTTTAACATGGTCGATTTGTTTTTTTGTTTTTTATTGGTGAAAGTTTGTTTCATGGATTTTAATTCTCTACCCCCATTCATTACTGATTTAGTATTTAGCAATCTAAGCATGTGTTTGAATGTAAGTTTACTGCTTGATTATCGCATTTCGAGATCCTTTGGGCGTGAAAATGTAGAAGCCGTGATAAGTTGTTTAGTGTTAAGGTGGATACATCCATGAACAATTGTGATTTTCTTGTAAGTTACACTTTGTAGCTTTTAGAATCACGATGGCATGTGATCACTGTGGTTATGACATATCTATCGTGATATCAAAGATAGACAAAGACTTTATAATAGTGATAATAGAGCATGACAAACTTCAATAATAACACCTAATTATAAAGAGACTATCTCTTGATCATTATTAACTATTGTTGTATTTGGTTCCACGTCTGTTATGTCATCATCGCGTCTCAAAGTTATATTCATCAAGAATTTGTGAAGCTAAATTTTTTTGTCATTCCTTGTCGAGAAAACAAACATACTATAGATCTATCTTACAATCCATTTAAAAGCCCAATGTGTTAGAATTCAGACCATTGATACAATGGAGAATGTGAAGCAACTTCATGGTTTCTTCTTGTGCAACAAAAAGACGATGATGTAGGTCAGTAGTTCTTGTTAAAATAAAGTGTCCTCAAGAATCTCAAACATACACGCCAAAAGAAGTGCAACACTGATCTGTTTGAAATTTACATTAAACATTTAATATATATGATCAGAGGATGTTGTCGTTGAGTAACCTGTTGCATGTGTCGTGGAACGCACATCCTAGTTGGTTAGAAAAGTTAAGCATTTGTTTGTCTATGCATTAAAAACCACCGACACACACGACCAAGTCAGAGCAACAATTTATAACTTCTGACAAACTGCAACTTTGTGGTGTGAGTCAAGCTACCTGAGCGTGGATTCATACACTCGTTAAAGCTTTGTTAATTACTTGTGTGCAGAATATGATTTCGTATTCCAATAACTTCTGGTTACTTTGGCATCATAAACTTAGGGGGGAGGGGTGACAAACTTCGCTCTCAATTGTAAATTATGATACTTCAAAATTGAAAATTAAGATCTTTGAATTATCACGCATTGTCGTTTGATTGGAGATGGTATACCACACATTTTGATCATGTAAGCATTCGACACTGTACAAACATATTGCGAAGAGATTTTGAGAACTTTGTTTGATAGTCACATTTTGTGTATGTAGACCGTAAAGGCTAAAACACTCCATTTCTTTTGTATAAGTTGACATCTTGTGGATAGACAAACTTTGTGAGTTATTGACTTACAAGGGAGACCAAGAGAGAGAAAAATAAAAGATATTTAAAAGCATTTGTGGTTATTTGAGTTTAATTTGAGTGACATGTTTATGATTTCGAATATACAATCTCATGTATCATACTTGTTTTTTTACGTAATATTTAAGATCTCATGTATCATATTTGTTGGTGTGTGAATTATTATGATTTTATTTTCTAATGTGCTTTATTTTTATCTCAATGAGATATTTAAGATCGGACACTTCATATATTGTCATTGTCGTAATTTAGTTGAAATGTTGAAATATTTTTGGAATAAAATATTGATTTCGAGGAGGCAACCTATAGGGAAAAGAGTTATGTGTCAAGACCTCATTCGAATCGATTTTTTTTTTTGGGTGAATCGATTTATTTATCATAAGGTTGGATTATAAGTGACTTTTTATTAATAAAATGACAATAATCACATTTGAAAATTCACATACGCAAATGAGGATTCTCAAGTTTGTTAAGATGCAATCTATGACCTAACAATTTTGACATTTGAGTTAGAATTCAAGAAAGAAATTTTCGGTTTTAAGCTGAACAATTTGTGTTTGATAAATGTCATTATCCACTCGAACCAAATTTCATGGTTTCGAAAAATTTACAATTGCTAAGGTATAACTAATTTACTTCACCCTTATTTAAAAGAGAAATGATATTTTGACAACCATTTTGTGACAACCTATGTGACAACTTTATCTCTCATACTCACATTATTTTTTTACTTTCTCTCTCTATTACTTTAGTTTTTGTATCACTATCTATTTTCCTTTATAAATTAATGGTTGTCACGTCACTTGTTCAAATAACACACCTCTATTTAAAATGTTTATCTTTTTTATTAAATGCATTCTTAAACAACCATAAATAAGAGAAAAGGTGGAAAAAGTTGACTTTGGATATATCGAAGAGTTGGGGGTTGTACTTGTTCCTTCTTTCTCATGCCTTGGGGATTGGAGTTTAGCAATAGCATCTTCCTAACACAACAGAACATCAACACGCTTTGTATGCCAGCAGAACCCGCTTTAACCGTTCCCGTAAACCTCGCTGTCTCTGTTATCAGTTACACACTACTTTTCCCGCACTCAGATCCATCGTCTGAACCAAACCAGGTTCCAATTTATTGCGCTATGATTCAAATTTGAGATGAAGAAAGTGTTCCACCTAACAGTAACTATTCTAATGAGGGAGTTATCGTGGCGTTGTTTTCGACACAAGATTGATTGGAGAAAATTGTTTCTCCTTGTATCCATTTTCACTGCATCTGGATTTTTGTTTCAGATGATTGTTCATACTCATGTAATTTCACCAGACAAACACTTTCATGATTCATACCGTTCCTCCAACAGTAGTACTATACAGTCGAATGAGTTTATCAAAGAGACAATACTTCAACAGATTAGCCTCACTCTTCCGAATTCCGCTGTTTCGCCTAATTCTAATTCCTCTAACAATTTTGTTCAATCGGTATTGGTTGAGGCAGATAGTGTAGACACTCGAGGGCGACGGAAGAAAGATAGATATCTTGCTGCTAATACAACAGTTACAACTCCATTCCCTAGTGGGCCTGTTCCTTCTGGTAAGCAGGTAGAAGTTGATTAGATTTTACACTTAATTCATTCATTTGTTTTGTTGAAGTATACGATGAAGATGGACGTTACCAATATTTTGCTGGATATGTATATCGCAGACGGACATTAGGTTGATGACACCTACTGAGGCCCTTGTATATGCAAAGAAAGAGATTGATCATGCTACTTTAGTGACTGAAGATGCTGATCTTTACGCTCCTTTATTCAGGAACGTTTCTGTTTTTAAAAGGTATTCTTATTTCTTCTTTTTAAATTGTGCATACTTGTTAATGGTTTTGTTAATGGATGGTGTCATGAATCATGATTGCAAGTGATGGTTACTGATTTATCCAATTTTTTTTTTAGTGTTAAAGAAAAATGAAAATGATTCCTATAGCTAAAATGTGCATTGTTAGCTTTATCCTCGACATTATTTAAGTGTGGATTGTTTTTACTTGTTTACTAAAGAAGTTCGAACTTTGAACTGTTTTACACAAGAGACTGTTTCCAGAACTTCTTGAACCCGTGACCTTTCAGTCATGTGGCAACAACTTCATTGTTGCGCCAAGGCTAGAATAAGATAATATAAAGTAGGATAGAATCCCAAACAACAAATAAAGGAATGTGGGCTGTAGGGATCAAATTCTAAACCACTTGGTTATAGAGTTATACTATGTCATGAATTTATCATCTGAAAAGCATAAGCTCTTAGCTGAAGACACAAGTGGTTTTATATCACAGTTCTAATGAGTAGTTTCGATATAGTACCACTCTTTCACATATAAGCTTTTTGAACTTGGAAAACTGAAGTCTAGAAAGCATGCGTTCATCACATAATATGAAGACTGAGGCAAGAAGGCTTTAACTTTAGACTACTTGGTCTTACTACCTTGTCCAAGGACCACTCAACCTACCTAACTTTTATTAAAAATTACAACTATTACTAGTGACGATACATCCTTCAAATAGGAAGTTTAAAATATGTTTTTAGGCACTGACATTAATGAGGATGGTCAATGTCTTTTTACCTGGTATGTATTGTAGTTTTTAGTTTTGACCATGTCTAGAATATTAGTGTCTTGTAAAGCGGATGTAAATTGTTGAGTCTAGTTACTTCATTGCTTTTCTATAGTCATCTCCACCAAGTTTTCGAGTTTTTAAGGAGATGAAGTTTGGAGACTTGGGGAGTTGATTCTGTAACTCGTTGTCTGTAATCTGCTGAATATTGTTGATTATGTCTTTGGAATGTACTACAACTTTGGGATGTGAATAGCATCTGTGACCATGTTGAAATACTGTCCCTCAATTTCAGGAGCTATGAATTGATGGAAACAGTACTTAAAGTTTATATATATCGTGATGGGGCAAGGCCTATTTTTCACAACCCTTCCCTCAAGGGAATCTATGCTTCTGAAGGATGGTTTATGAAGTTGATGCAGGAAAATAAGCAATTTGTCACCAAGGATCCCGAGAGGGCCCACTTATTTTATCTTCCATACAGTGCACGCCAAATGGAGGTCACGCTCTATGTGCCTGGGTCACATGATTTGAAACCGTTATCAATCTTTCTTAGAGACTATGTAAACAAGATTGCTGCAAAGTATCCCTTTTGGAATCGCACACATGGGTCAGATCATTTCCTTGTTGCTTGCCATGACTGGGTAGGTGTCTTTTTTCCTTTGGATTCCTCTGATAATTTGATTTCGCCAAATTTGATAACTGTCTTTTTTGGTATAAAAATTTGATAATTGTTTGAGAGTATAAATATTTTTTTTTGAGGAAGAGAGTATTAGTAATTTTAGTTCTTACATTTCCTTGTCTTTCATTAATTAGGTGGAAAAATTAAAATGAATTTATTTAGTAAAAATAAATTTCAAATGGCTTCGACCCATAAAGGTTCGCCTGTATAATAGATGATGATGATTTATAATAATAGGATAACCTGGTGCCACAAAGCTCTCATCACTGCAAAGAAAAAACATTCCTGCTTAATCCCCCAATATATTTCACAGTTCTCCTTCTGCAACTGTTTAATTCCCTTTCGTAGTTCCAGCTTCCCTTAAAACATTTTATAGCAGTCTATTACCTTGAAATTTGAAATAATCCAAGGCCATATCATATTGAGTATGAAAGTATGCAACAACTTTCATTTATATGACTTATTGCGGGCTCTCTATGACACTTTTTTTTTTTTAATTTTTTTTTTATGATTACTGAACAATGAAAAACACTTCAGTGAACCTTTGCTTTTCTTGAAATTTTCATAAACATCTCTACTTATACGCCTCTTGTTTGAAACTCCCATTTGCAGGGTCCTTACACAGTGGCTGAACATGAAGAATTAGCCAGAAACACCTTAAAAGCTCTATGTAATGCTGATCTGTCTGAAAGAATCTTCATTGAAGGAAGAGATGTTTCCCTTCCAGAAACTACCATAAGGGCACCAAGAAGACCTCTTAGATATCTCGGTGGGAATAGAGCGTCACTACGTCCAATCCTTGCCTTCTTTGCTGGTAGCATGCACGGTAGAGTGCGTCCCACTCTTCTCAAGTATTGGGGTGGTGAAAAATATGAAGACATGAAAATCTACAAGCGTTTACCTTTGAGGGTCTCTAAAAAGATGACTTATATTCAACACATGAAATCAAGTAAATATTGTTTATGTCCAATGGGCTTTGAAGTTAATAGCCCTAGGATAGTTGAAGCCATATACTACGAATGTGTTCCTGTGATCATTGCAGATAATTTTGTCCTTCCACTTAGTGAAGTTCTGGACTGGAGCGCTTTTTCTGTGGTGGTGGCCGAGAAGGATATTCCTAGATTGAAGGATATTTTGTTGTCAATCCCTATGAGAAAATATGTTGCAATGCAAAATAATGTGAAGATGGTACAGAAGCATTTCCTTTGGAACCCAAAACCAATAAGATATGATCTGTTTCACATGATTCTTCATTCAATATGGTTGAACAAGCTAAACCAGATTTGAACTCCGCAAATTTAGACGGGGACCATGCAAGACTCTTGTAGTCTTTCACTGCTCAATAATTGGCTTCATACAATAGAAATTTGATTGATTAATTTATTAATTACATGAATACTTGACGAGGAACCCAAAAGCTAGATGGTTGATCCTAAGCTAGGTAATCTGGTTAACAGGTTTGTAAATAGTTCAGTTGCTGTTATTTTAAAATGTGTAATAGTTTTTTTCTTCCCCTCTTTCAAAGTATTAAACCCTTGAACTCTGCATAGTCTCTTTCATAAAACCATAGAGGGAAGTATCTTGCTTTGTTTGTTGTTACTTTATCTGGATAAAGAGTTCAATGTATTATATTATCATTGGGAAAAAAATTGTGGGGCTACCAAAGCTCTGTTGCTTTCTATCAGTTTCACTACTTTTATTTTAGTATTTTCTTCACTGAACTGACAACTCTATGGGGCAAGATCTCTTGGAATTGAATCTTAATTTATGATCACCGACATTGTCTTGCTACCATACATTTTTTGTTGTTTTTCTTATATTTTTCAATTTTTATAAGGAGGTTGTTGTTTTCTGAAATTTTTCCTTAGCCATTAAATAGAGTGAATGGCAAACTAAGTTCTGAAATTGAATGGATCATACAACTTCTGAAATCAACTAAATTTTACAATGATTTTTAAAACATAAAAATTATTAACCACATTAGTTCCTTCAGCACAATTTTAAAGACTAACGAGCAACTCAATGAATACATAATCTAAAACAAATTTCAATTTGAGAAATAATTTTGAATTCAGTTGATTTCAATGATCATATTGCAGAATCCTTACAATTTTAGTACTAATTGGCCATACACCAATAAATAACCCTTCCTTCCCTCATTGAATGAAAAACTGTCTCTACTTCAAGTACTACTGCCAACTCACCATTTACAGCAATTCTTAAATTTAACACATTATGAGTCTATGACATCAAATAGGTAATTTAATCTTCTTTTTTTTTTGAAAGAAGGTAATTTAATCTATTATTCAGTAACAAGTAATTAATGACACATAAACAATAATAAACTTTTAAAACAGTAAGGATGAGAGTACATGTGTTTTTGATGTGATAATTATGAATTAGTATTTAGTTATTGATCAACTATTAAGTGTAATTTTTTTTTACCAGCTATTGATACAATCGAAAGGTTTGTGAAAAGAAAACTTTACTCCTTTTTTTTTTCCTTTCAATTTTCCGATATGTGGATTGTGATTTTGTTGAAGCTGTAAAGTAAATATTTTTTTTGTCGAAATCACAATGATACATTGTGACTAAATTACTGTCAATCCGAACATGCTCTTAAAATTAGAAAAACTCTTTCTCTCTCAACATAGCATTATACTTCAATGGTCTGGAGCTACTCATCTGCAGTAATGCTCACTCAGATGTTAGTGTTCTCAGGAAACTGAAACCGATCAATTTCCAAGAATTTATTCACCCAATCAAACCCATATGGTTCTTCAGTGGAAAAGTCTAAGAATTCATTCACACCAAATATAATATCTGAATCAAGACTTCCACTGATTGAATCTTTATTCTGTAACATAGCATTATCCCCAACAACATTGTCTTGGGCTATAGTTTCTTGTGTAGTAGAAGTTTCTGGTTTTTCCTCTATGTGACTGGCTTTTTTGCACAAATGAGAATTCCAATAGTTCTTAATTTCGTTGTCTGTTCGCCCTGGAAGCCTTCCAGCTATCAAAGACCACCTTCACATGCCAAAAAACTCCATGATCACCACAAATGCTAATGAAATGAACTCATACACTAACATTATTTAATTTTGGTTTAAATATATTTTTTGTCCTTGCAAATTTACTAATTTTTGTTTATTTCTAATCATTGCAAATATACAATTTTTTACCTTTGGTCATTGTTGTATTATCTTAGTTCCTGAAAAGTTGTTCGTGTTGGAATTAATCCCTTATAATACGTAAAATATTTGATTTTGTCTCTCTAATGCAAACTACATAAGAATTTATATTAATATAACATACATATTACATTGATTCGTTACGGCTGGAACAAATTTATCGGGAACTAAATTAAAAAAACAATGATCAAAAGTAAAATGTGAGATTTTTTTTTTGAGGGAATAAGTAAAATGTGAGATATTTGCAAGGATTATGAAACAGTAAAAAATATTAGTCTAAAGAATAAAGGCAAAAGTAGTATATTTAAAAAACCTATAATTTTTCTTCAAAAATACTAGTTTGCATATATATGAGCATGAGAAACCTGTTTCCAAGAAGTTTGTGAAGCCTAATAATCAAATCCTCTTCTCCATCTGAAATGTTCCCTCTCTTGATATTGGGTCTAAGATAGTTCAACCATCTTAGCCTGCAACTCTTTCCACACCTATTCAAACCTGCAAACAAAATTGCAGCACTTACTTTGGTTTCAAGTAACAACTTTTCCCCCCTTTCTTTTCTAAACTTGTAAATTTTTTTGTAATAAAAGAATAACTTTTGTCTTATTACCTGAATTGTTTGCAACGGTTTTCCATTTCTTGGCACCATGAATTTGGATGCATTGTGCTAGCTTTTGATCTTCCTCTTGGGTCCATGCTCCTCTATTCATTGTTTTCTTAGTAGGTCCATCTTTTCTGGGTGCCATAACAATGAGGCTATTTGTGTTGTTGAGAGTAATTAGAGTGATATTGTGGTGGCACACAAGCTTTTAAATGAGTGTGAAAAAGTATTATTAAATTAGGTGAGTCCACGCATCAACCCTTCTTGAGAAGGGAAACACAACAACCCGTTAGTTGTAGAAATCACAAATGCTTGGGAGTTAGGAAGAACTACGTGGACTGATTTTAACCGAATATTAAAGAGTATTGTTAATAAACTTAATGTATTATTGATGAAGTTCATTTATAAGAGCCAAAACCTAAATTGAACACCAACACTTGGTTAATGGTAAAGTGAGCCAAAACCAATCACAAATGAATATTTAATCAATGCGCGATGCCATGGAGTTTTGGATGAATTAATTGGCAACCTTATTTGTTTTTTTTTCAAGTAGTTTATTTGCAAGTAGTGAAATAAATGACCCACTAAGTGATAGAGTAACAAATCTTTTGAATTTCACTTGGATGAGATTGAGTTTTGGTGACTGACTTTAACACTAACATTGCTTGACTTAAACCAGTGAATTGCTTGTGCTATTTTTAATGGCATGCCGACTTCATTTATTGTCTGATTGTTCAATTTGTCTTACAGATCTCACTTGTTGAGTGTTGACTACGTTTTTTGGTGGGAAGTTTCCCTATCTAAAGTTTTTTTTTTTTTTAAATATTCCTTAAGTTGTAACTTGGTAAACATAATTAGTAGCACATTCCAAGTAAGTTTTATGCAAATTCCAAATAAGCAAGCATGGGTGGAACAGCTGCAGCTGGCTATTTCTCACTACAGCATTCCAACTAAGCAAAATACCAAACATAATTTTGGCTGCAAAACCAGTTGTAAATTTACTCAATAACTTCAAAGTAACAAAATTCTCTGTACTTTCTACATTTCTCTATATACTACGTATATATTTGATGTATACTTCCTACATGCTAAGGATTGCTCGAACAAATTTCTTCAGTAAGCAGAAAACAGCATATAAAACAAAAAACATTACAACCTTCTTAGAGGCTAGTATCCTTAGATTCACCCTCAAACCATATTTCCGCATGAAACCCAGAGAAGCAGCACCCAAGAAGAGAAACCAAGAGCAGATTGTACAGAGAAAAGCCTTCAGTGCCTCCGAAGGTCCACATATATCGGCAACATCAGTGGACACTTCCACATAGGAACAAGTGGAGCTCGACTTACTGGTCTCTGTTTGATTTACTCCAAGAATGGGCTCTGTTTGATTTAATCCAAGATTCTCATTTAACCAATCAGACAACCAAACAAGCACTTTTGCAAGCCATGCAATCTCATCGCTGGATATGGGACGCCTCATCCAATCGCCTTTGTATTTAACATCCATACACACACGATTGCCAACCCTTCTAGGGTTGAATATCTCATCACGGGATTGTTGATGCTGCATTGGTTCTGGGGAGGTTGGAGATGGCTTTATAGTCTGCCCATCAAATAAACACCCTAATTTTGACTTCAATGAATCTATGCATTGAAGGCTTGGTGTAACATTATCACCAGAAGCAGCTTGTAACTCGGCTTCAGCACGCAATATGAATAACTGCAGAAAAAAATAAGTGGATGAGAAGATAACAACCTATACCAGATATATAATTATTTATTACTATCTATTTAGAAACACAACACAAGAGTGACAGACATAGTTGGTCTCAAGCCCCGTATAAATCAATAGACAAACAATTGATTTAGTTTAATTTAGTTTGAAACGCAAATTTGAAATGTAAAACCTGAAGGAGCTGCTGTCCACCATCCTCCCCATCAGCAAAGAGACGCAAATCTTTGTTCCAGTTATCATGCAAGAATGAGCCATCAACATCAGTCTCACATAAACCATCCTCCCAGTCCTGAAACAATCAGTATATATCAATAAATATACGGTGTTTATGTCATGTATAGTACCTGTTACTTACCCACAGAAGCATTTAAGCCAAGTTGTATATGTGATTTCCTTTTTAGGGATTTTACATACAGTAGAAACTATTTTCAATTTGTTACAAACTTGCAATTTTTAGTAAAACTTTTCTTACATTTAAAGGTAATTAAAATTACAGTTTATCATTGGAAACTACTCAAAAATTACAGGTAATTAAAATTAGAATAATTCCCCACGAGCTTTAGCTCAATTGAAATGGACAATGCATTATAATATGCAGGGGTCGGGGTTCGAACCCCGGACACCCCACTTATTCACCTTTAAGAGGTGAATTTCTAACCACTAGGTTACTTGACGGGAAAAAAATTAAATACTCCCTCCGTCTCACAATTATTGTCTCTTTAGCTTTTTTTCTTTTTCTCAAAATAATTGTCACTTTACAATATCAGTGCAACATTTATTATTTTTTTCCACCATTATACCCTTATTTATTTAATTTCATCCAACTTAACTACTCCACTAACTACAATTAATAAGGGTGTTTTAGTAAATGCGACTAATTTTACCATTGAAATCAACACAATTAATCATTTCCTTAATAATCGTCCACAAACCTTAAACGGCTAAACGGCTAATATTGTGAGACGGAGAGAGTATCTGTTTCTCTCTTTTTTTTCTTTACAAATTCCAACTTTTTTCTTTCAAAAGCTTGAACAAACTACCTAAAATCTTGTAGCAGTGATTTTTTTTAAAAAGAAAAAGGAAAATTTTCCCTTTAAATAATGCTTAAGTGAACAGGCTTTTAGTACCATGTCTAAACCAGCTATGAATCTAAATTAATCAAGGAGTGCAAAGATTCAAAACACGAGACCCCATAACCAACAAAAGAAGAAAAAAGCAGGTAACTGATAGTATAGGATCAACATTTAGGGTGAAAAGTTATATTAAGGGGCAAAAATTAACCATTAGATTAACAGATAAATGTAATAGAAAAATCTTTAAAATGTATGAGAAATTCAAACCACCTGCAACTGTTCCCGGACGATGGGGACATATTTGTACAAGTTATTCAACATTGGTTTGCCTGAGCCAGCCTGTTTAGAATGGAAAAGGGCATCTACATTCTTCAAAAGGTCAATGAGCTCTTTGGATGATGTCAAAGTGTCCAACACCTGGATACAAAGGTTAGAATGTGAAACTTCCTTTCAGCTAAACTTCGGGAGGCTGTTATCATTGTAGAAGTGCACCAATCTCAAGTTTACAAACACAGAAACATTGTTTATACATGACAGGAATAATTAAATGAGGGTTATGGAGAGTTTGTTATCTTTTAAAATTTCTAACCATTACGTTTATAGACAGGTCTAACATGAACATCAATGCAAACTTTTTCCTAGCTGGATGTCATATTTAAATTTGTTTAAAACATTAAAAAACACTGTAGTAAAGTTGTCAAAAAATTGAGTAACACAAATCTACAGAAATCATGCAATTAATATCCTTCAAATTTTAGACTTATTTTTTGCGGCAATTTTGTGTTGACACAAAGTGGATTACAAACGCTCTTTTCAACATTTAAGCAATTAATGGATAGTACAAGTGTACAACTATTGAACTAAAATTGTCTATTTTCCTTCCAATAGGGCAAATTATATGTTAATGTGGCATCAGGCGTGCAGGCACAGGCGAGTTTGGACAATACCGGATGATCAAATGATGGTTAAATACAAATTCCACAGATAAAAACGTGAATATTATAACATTGTCATTGGGTGAAAGAGAATTGGCACTCTAGAAACAATAACTAGCGAATTCATGGTATTATGCTTTTCCCTTCAAGGATGAATTCCCTAAACATATGACTCAATTATAGCAACATGTACAGAAACTAACATCCATGACCATCTAATAGCCACATTCTAATGCTTACAAGTTACAACATGCCCATTTTTTTTAATCAAAGTTTCACCATCTTAATCAATCCATACACACAAACTAGCGAGAACAAAAAAGATTCTATGCAGTTACTCTTCCACTATCCACATATATCATCTTAAGTAGAAACATCAGGTCACAGTCAAATAACCATCATAGAGCAGAAAAGCAGTAACTGTGAATACAAGGAACAAAACAAGAACAGGGTTAATATGAATCATACCTTGAGCACCATCTGAACTACAGTTTCAACATCACTATGAAGAAACCTGTGAGCAAATCCAATAAAATGCATAACCAGTGAAGTATAATACAGATAATTAGATAGAACATAATCCTCCCAACGCGGCGAATATGCACCACCACCCCCACTTCCAATTTCAGACACAGCATTTTCCATTTTTTCACTGTTCGCATCAAGCTCCGAAAACTCATCACCCTTAATACTCCAAGGCTCCAAATAACTAATCCAAACATAAAACACCTGAGAAACATTCTTAACCGAAACCGCCATTGGACAAAACAACAATGTCCTCAACAAAAACCTATACAGAGGCCTCTGCAAACACTGATTCCAACACCCATAACCTAAATCCTTATTCTTCGAAACCTCTAAACTTCTCCACCTAGGACTAGAATTATAACTATAACCAAAATCACCATTCTCACGAGACGCTGTTAAAGTACTCAAACCCAAATACCTAACAAACAGCTTCACAACTTCCCCTAAACCCGCAGCCGGTGGCATTTCTCCGAATGGAAACGATACACCAATCGCTTTACAAACACTCACCGGAAACGGTGAGAAATCATTGTCAACAAGCCAAAAATGAATCAGTGTGTTCACAACAAACTCGGCTCGAGCCGCGAAATTTGCGTCGTGGCCCGAGCCGTAGTGAAGAATAGAGCTCCGGTAGGGTTGATGAGATGATAAATCACATGTAGGAACATTTTCACGAAGATACGCGTAGAGAAGACGCGAGTAGAGATCACAGTTAGGTTTATCGTTTGACACGGGGGGTTTTGTGGCGGAGAAACGAATCGAAGAAGTCCAATTTTCTAACCTAGATTTCGCAGCGGTGGTGATTTTAACGGATGATTGATCGGAAATTGTTGGATTGACGGAATTACCCTTGGAGACAGGGTAATAAGCGAACCAGAAAAAGAAGTATTGAAAAACATTGAGTCGAATTTGTGAAGAGGAAGAAGAAGAGGGAAAGATTGATGGAAGAAGATCGGAGAGATTGTGTTTATCGGAGAGGGAGCGGGACCAGTGAGGAAGACGTTCGGCGGGGAAAAGGTATTTAACAAGGGAGAGACGGTCGACGGCGGTGATGGCGGTGGCGAGGGTTCCGGTGGGGGAGAGGAGAGAGAAGAGAGGTCTGTGAAGCTCGGGGATGTTGATCCAACCGTTGGATGAAGGTGAGGCGGCGCGTGGATTTTCGAAGCCGAAGAGGTTGCAGATTAGGGTTGGGAAAGCGAGGGAGAAGAAGTGACGGGATTGATCGGGTGAGTGAGTGTGTAGGAAGGTTTCGATGGAGGTGCAGAGGGTGGTAATTTGGGAAGGTGAGGTGGCGGATTGGATGGTGGAGAGGAGTTCTTGGGATTTAGTGACGGAATCTAGGGTGTAGGAGTGAGGGAGCATTGTGGAGGTGATTAGCTAGGGTTTTGAGAATAGAAGAGAAGAGAGTGAGAGAGAGTTTAGAAATGAGAATGTTTGAAAATGGAGAGAGGAGAGAAAATGAGGAAATGGCGCCTTTTTATGGGGAGGTGGAGGAATTGTTGTTAAGGTAGCGTGGCGACGTAATAGGGTTCCCTCTTTTTATGGATTGGTGGGGACAAAAATTATTTCAAATAGAAAAGGCAAAAAAATGCACAAGACTCCTTTTGTGTTTTCCTTAAAAACAAACCCAAGCTTAGTTCAACAGACAGGAATAAGGATAATGTATAATATATATAAGATTTGTGTTTTAAACTCCGATCACCGCAAAACAAAACAAATGGTGATTATATGAGTAAAGTTTTTTTTTTTAAATATGATTAAAAAAAAGATTTTTCATGTAAATATTATAACCTTTGCGTAAGAGTGTAAAAATCAATCACTTGATACTTGTATGATTTAAATGAACTGCAAACTATATTTTAACGTTGTTACATGTCTAAGAGCAGCTCCAACGGCAGTTTTTGAGGACAGTGCGCCATCGTGTCATTCAGTTTCTCAACAAATTATCATTGGAGTTGTGCAATATTTTGACAACATGCAATATTTTGAAGCAACGTTCATCAAACATTATTTCCTGACACCAAGTACAAAAGAATTTGCATATTATTAAAATATTAATATATGAATTAAAATTGTTGGACCATGCATTAGTTTTTTAGAGTTGCACCATTGGAGCAAAATATAAGTGGGTTGCTTCAAGATGATGTAGCTCTAATTGGACCTACAAAAATTCTTTAAATAAGTTCATCATTGGCTCTAAGTTTGAGTCAAGCCCTTTGATATTGGTTGTGCTAAAAGATACACGTGTCATTTCATCCAAGTGTTTTTTAGTTAAATTAAGATAATATAATAACTTTTATGTTACATTTATATATATTTAGAATTGAATTGATTGTGTATTTGTGAGCATAACTCAGTTGGTAAGGATATTGTGATACGCGGATTTATCTATTCATCTCAAAGGGTGGATATATAATCACTAAACTACCTCCAAAAAAAATTGATTGTCTTTTTTTATATGATGGCAAAACTTAAATGCAGTTTTACATGGGCAGCTTTTTTTTAAAAAGATATTTTTTTCACTGTTCAAAATAAATAAAAATCGATTCTTTGTGAGAGCAACAACAAAAACTACACATGTAAAAATGTATATAAGTTTTGTCCTTTTAATTATTGTATGTGTTCGAGTATAATGGAAAAGTTATTGGTTGAAAAATAAAAGGTTGATGGAATTTTGAGTTAAACTAAAATCTATCTGTGTATGTGAGGAGATTTTCTTTTCCTTTTCAGGAAAATTGAAGGAAACTTAGATATGGTAGTCCATCATTATTTTCATTCATGATATTGTGCTTTGGGATGTTGATAAGATTTTGGTCACCTAATTTTTATAATTTATGAATGGTATATTTTTTTTTTGAGAAGATTTATGAATGGTATATATTGTTTGCTTCATTGATTCACTATTTTGTTTGGTGCTCACCTTACTTAATCAACGAGGTTACCACAAAAATCCAATAAGATGTCACGGTTATTAAGTAGGAAGTGTTTTGAAGAATTCGAGTTTGAATTTTAACACAAAATATACTAAAATATATTTTACTTATCTTGTCCAAATTCTACATAAGATAACATTCCCTCTAAAAATCCAAGGATTAAGATAAAAGAAAATCATTTATGGGATGAATTTTTCATTTTACAACCTTAATGATAGATCAGATCGCTGCAAATAAAAGAAATTCTAATAGATCACTACATATAATAAAAATGTTTTTACAGTTTATTTCATAGGGTGCATAAGAAAAATGGAGGGTGCGAAAAGAAAATCTCATCTCTTTACCCTCCCATAAGTTCATGTCAAAGTCCGTGACCGTTTACAATTTTGTATGGGCTCCAACTCTTTTATTATTGACTATTACTTTTCCCACCCTACCCATTTCTCACGCACCATATTTTTCTCTCCAAAATTACTCTTTGTTCGGATTTTAGAATCCAAAATAGATTGATAGTTATTTTCAAATTTTATAATCCGAAATATATTTTGCCTAGAATTTTAAAGAAATAGTGGCATATATTATATTATTGACATAACTATAATTCTATAAATGACAAAAACATAAAATAAATGTAAATATACAGAAAATTAAAGAGACACGGATGATTTATGAATTTTCATTTTATTAATATATATCATGGTACATTTACAATAAAATTGAAGTTTAAAACTTATTACATAAAAATATTCAAAAACCTAAAGTTAAACTTGTGGTGCAAGAAGATGGAGGGGGAAGGAAAAAGAGATGAAGGGGGAGGGGGTTGGAGTAAGATTTGTTTCCTTTCTAGGGCGAAAGAGACATTGATGGTCAACCTTACACCCAAGCAGACCAACCATGCACCTAGAGAGACTGCGTTTCTTTGCAACATGGCACCATCCCCATTTACCATTCATACAATCCCTGAATTTCCAAAGTAACAGATGATTAAAGAGACACGATAAAATTATATTATTGACATAACTATACTTCTATAAATGAAAAAAAAACATAAAATAAATGTAAATATATAGAAAATTAAAGAGACACAGATGATTTATGAATTTTCATTTTATTAATATATATCATGGTACATTTACAATAAAATTGAAGTTTAAAACTTATTACATAAAAATATTCAAAAACCTAAATTTAAACTTGTGGTGCAAGAAGATGGAGGGGGAAGGAAAAAGAGAT
>Ga0228711_1000829_pt1 | contig 41813 bp, 18 predicted proteins | sample MedpolnodulmetaG_2_FD_177996 | JGI IMG/M metagenome (GOLD analysis project Ga0228711, IMG submission 177996) | Root nodule microbial communities from Medicago polymorpha collected in Santa Monica, California, United States - brown nodules | ecosystem: Host-associated > Plants > Roots > Nodule...
TAGAGGAGAGAGAAAATATGATTTAAAAGATTAAACTAATTTTGTAACAAAAAATCCCTTTTATATAGTTGTATCCAAACAAACTAGATTATTTGTTTAAAAAAAGTGATTTTTGTTACAGCAAACAAACGTAAAATAGATTCTGATTTTTCACAAAATCTCTAAAATATAATCTCTAAATTATCTTATGTCAAAATCACTTTTATTTTAATCCGTAACAAACATGCTTGTTATAGCTTTTCTGAGAGAAAATCACTTTTTTTAATAAAATAATCACTTTTAAGATTTTTGCATATGTTTGTTACAACTTTTAAAAAAAATCAGAATCTAAAAAAAAATCTAAAAACAGCTTCAAATGAGAAGCTGTTAAGAGCAGCTTCTCAAAAAATAGATTTTTTTTAGAGGAGAGAGAAAATATGGTTTAAAAGATTAAACTAATTTTGTAACAAAAAATCGCTTTTATATAGTTGTATCAAAACAAACTAAATTATTTGTTTAAAAAAAATAATTTTTATCACAGTAAACAAACGCAAAATAGATTTCGATTTTTCATAAAATCTCTAAAATATAATCTCTAAATTATTTTATGTCAAAATCACTTTTATTTTAATCTATAACAAACGGACCCAGTCACTTATAGCAAAAATGATTATATGATTATAGGGTTTTGAAGTTATTTTGTTGATAACATAATCTAATGAAGTAGCTTTGAATTGTCTTTTTATTTGGTGTTTGATCAAATGTGTGCCAAAATAGGATTTATCATCTCTTTGTAATTTAAATGTCAAGAAAATTTGGACCGATCGATGAAGATGATCGGGTTCTCCATAAATGGCTCTACATTGAGTATTACTTTTCCCACCCTATAGGATTCTCGCGAGCCCTGCGTTTTTTTTCCAAAAATGCCCTTGTGCAGTCCGGATTCATGTTTACTATTTCAGATTTCATAATCCGGACAATTCTTATGTATAATCAGCCATGAAACTCTATCACAATTCAGCAGTTTTGGGTTTTGTTTTTAAAAACAACAAAAAAAACTAAGTAAAAAATGCTAAAAACTTGTCAAATAAAATCATAAAAATACCACCAAAAAATTCTAAAAATCAAATAAAACTAATGCAAATTTTTTCAGATTTTTCTGAGAATATGAATAATTAAAAAAAAAATGAAAAATGGGTCTAAACGATGAAATTTTGGATTTTGAGGGGGGAGTTCCGTAAGAAGTCCTTTTTACGAGAGTCATGGTCCTTGAATTTTTTCTGATTGTTTGGGAAAGTTTCAGAGCAATCCGATCAAGTAGCCCGAGAAACCGATTTTTGATTAAGAACAGGTAACAATGACCTAAAACAAAAGGATAAAAGTTAGGAAGATTAATATTGTCCCTAAAATGACTATACATGTTACAAACATGTTTAGGATTTGTGCTGATACAGTTCAGATTATATAATCCGAACTGTTTTACCTTAAAAAAGGGTGTTTCCGGATTATGTAATCCGAAACATCATGTAACGCGCCCTATTTTTGAAGTTTCCGGAGTACAAAATCCGGAAAAATCCGTAACTCCATTTTTCACCCTATAACAAAGGAAAACACCAATCCGGATTATGAAATCTGAAAACCTCAAGGACATTTTTGAAAAAAACACAGGGCGCGCGAGAATCATATAAGGCGGGAAATGTAATAGAATCTTTAATAGAATTTCATCACCAATCTTTAACCATTCTTTTAAGTCAATTCATCTGGATAATTTACAATTTTGAATGAGTATTTAATAGAATCTTTAAGATATTATATGAATATCTGACTTTTTTTTTAACAAACCATAAATTAAATATGGATTTTTAATTGTAAAAAACATAAAAATTCATAATTTTTTCTTAAAAGTTGCGCTTTTGCAAGATAAAATTATATAATATACTAAATTTGACTGTCCTCGTGTGCTTAGCTCAGTTGGTAGGGACAATGCATAAAATATTCAAGGTCGGGATTCGAAACCCAGATAAAAAAAAATGATAAATATGACTACGAAAAAAATTAAAAATTAAAAATAATGCAAATAAATTAACATGGAGTCGGAGAACCGACCCCGAACTTATTTAAAATTGGGTTTATGTGTCTGGGGTGTTCTAGAAACCTGCAACGCGTGCGATTTCACGTTTCTTCTTCTTGATTCGAATTAGGTTAAATTCGATTTTGAAATCTTTCTCTCTGTTGAAATTTCTCTCGAAATGGCTTTGAATCCACAATTGTTCCCAAATGGAATGCCAGTTGCATTCGTGAACGAGATGTTTGTATTGGCTAGAGATGGCGTCGAATTCGAAGTCGACAAGATTCCTGGCGCTGGGTATTATTCTTCCTCTTTTCTCTTTATTATATTACTGCAATTCCCAAAAATCAATTTAGGAAAATTAGATTTATTGTTCCTTTCAACTGCTTTGTGTATTTTGATAATTGGCGAAACTTATAATTTGTTGGTTGCATAGTTCTAAATCATAATTGTGGTTGTTGAATTATGTGACATTGAAGGGTTTTAAGCTCAAGTCTATGTTTAAACCTTGTAAAGTAGCTTATAGTCTAAATGTTGAACAAAAGAAGATAGTCAAAGGAATAGAGGATTTTTGGAGGGGATGACTTTGGGGGTTCATTTTCCTATTTATGGATTGGGTCACCAATTTGCTGCATTGATATCCTGTTGAAAGCAATAGGGAAATTTTTTGGGGAAAAGAATAAATAGAGAGTCTTTGAGTAATGTAGTTACTCATGTGGATTAAATGATTGATACAACTATACAAAACACTTACTCAACACTTTTGTAGTGTTTGGTTGACATTTTTCTTGTCTTGTGTTAATATATAATTCCACTTTTTGTTATTGACTTTGTTATCAATGGTCAGAAGTCATGGGGGTCGTCTCAAAGCAAAGGGGATCATCTATTTGTCAAATATACGGATGGTTTTTGTTGCTAAAAATCCTGTTGATGGACTTTATGCTTTTGACATGCCTTTGGTATGTGATACTATTCTTTCATCGCTTTAAATTGTTTGCAGACTAAGTTTGCTTTTTGCTAAATTTTACACCCTTCTTATTCTGCCAAGACAATTGAATGTACCCTTCTGTATGCTGGATGTGTTGATTAATCTATATATTAATCTACGAGTAGCAGAACCAATGCTTAACTTGTACAGCTTTATTATCATAAATTATTGGGGGTATGAATATTTTTTGTGTTACCGTCTCCTATATCTTCTGTTATGACCCATGTGAAATTATGAATGCTATGAATATGACGGTGTAGTTTTAGGCCTGTTAAACGTTCTTGGCAAATTGCCATTATTATTGCAACTTGCAAGGCTGTAATGTATACGTTTTGGTAACCTGCTAATTACTGATAGTGTAGGTTTTTATTATGTTAATGTGACAGATTATTAGCCGGGACATCCAAATACTTGATATTAGGGTCTCAAGTTTAACCTCCAAATTATTACTTTCTCACTTGAAATCAAACTTCAAGATAGTTTAGTTTTTCTATTTTGTTTTTAAGGGTAGTTAGGTTGAGAATGAGCTATATACTTGAAGTGGGTAAAATATAGTTCACCATTTTATTTTAAATTTTCAATTGCCAATGAATATTCAGTTGACATACATGTCTATATTTGACATTTACTCTATGCCGATCCTTATGCAGCTGTACATCAATGGTGAAAAATTTAACCAACCAATATTTCACTGCAACAATATTTCTGGATTTGTTGAGCCTGTAAGTTAATTTCCCATTATTTACTACCCTGATTTTGTTCCTATATATTCTGTTATTATTTCTTGTTGTATTCAAAATCTTTTGTCCTAAAACTCTTTGTAACTTTCTAAAATTGCAACGTAGGTGGTCCCAGCTGATCAACACAGGGCTCTTTACTCCACACACTCATTTAAGATCATATTCAAAGAGGGAGGATGTGGAACCTTCATTCCTCTTTTCTTCAATTTGATTGCTTCAGTGAGACAGTATAATCAACATGCTAATGTGCCGACAGAATCTCATGTGGATCCTTTACAGGCATCTCAGACTCCTGTTGATGAGATGATGAGACATGCGTAAGTGAAAGTTAAGCTTGTAATATTTTGTTAAGTCTGTTAGGGTATGGATTGTATTGTTTATAATCCAGAAACCGAGGATTTATTGCTGAAAACATTATGCAGGTACGTTGATCCTAATGATCCAACAAGAATATTTCTGCAGCAACCAAATGCTGATTCTCAGCTTAGGCGTCGAACCTATCAGCCACAGACAGACGGAGGTCACGTTTGAGAAGGAGATTGCATTTTCTTCACCTTCATGCAAGATATGTTTATACGGATATTGTGCATTTTAATATGAAAATAAATAAAACCATAAGAAAGAACTGTTTATCATGTATGATCAGGAACTAAATATATTATCAATTGTATTTTATGAGTAAAAAAATTGGATATGTTTTTATAACGTGACAACCGTTTGCTGTGAAAGCATCGAGAGGAGGGATTAATCAGTAATCAGTCAACAAATATGTAAATGACAATTTTGTGAAAATTAAAGTTAATGTGTATTTGGGTACCGAGCAAGTATTCCATGGTACAATTCGAAATTAAAATTGTTTCAATACACGTACAAACAGGAAATTTTTTATCATTTTTAATATTTTATTTTATGTGTACGCTCAATATTTTTGATTTGGAGTGGTATCTAAATAAGTATTTTATACTTGGTACCTGGTGGATAAAGCAATAAGTACTAAAGTTGTATTCCATTTAAGTACAACTATTTTTCAGAAAACAGATAAGGGACTAGTACTATAGACTATAGTCATGAATGAATTTACATGCAAGTTGTGTAGTAGGGGCTTGTCTGTTGCATTAATTTTTCAGTCATCTGTTAGCTACTAGTCAAAATCAAATAATAGAGATACACGCTTGATAGTTGATACTTAAATGGGTTTCCGTTTCGCATATACACAATATTTATTATAATTTTTTTTAGGGTTAAATAAGTTTTTCGTGAATTTTGATTTTAGTCCCTGAAAATTTAAACCGAATGCTTTCATCCTCACAAAATTTTTTATTTTGTTTTTGGTCCCTAATGAATATAATTTCGACATGTTTTTGAACACAATAAGAATATACAAAGGTTGAATATAATAAACGAACATAATATAGATACAATTTGAACATAAAAGAGTTATAATTTTGATATTTACATGAACATAAATTGGGCTTTAAGGACAAAAAACAAAATAAACTTTTTTATGAGGATGAAAATATTCAGTTTAATTTTTTAGGGACGAAAATCAAAATTCGCTATATTTATAGGGACAAAAAACTTATAAAACCTTTTTTTTTAATAATTGTACCTAATGTACTCGATCTCTTCAATATAGTACGAAAATTGCTGTTGACACATCTCATTAGACTGAGAAACATATATAAAATATGAAATTGCCCCTCGGCAGTTAACTGTCGCCAGTCTCGTTTTTCCTCGGCAGTTAACTGCCGATGAATTATGCAGACAGTGGGTTCTGCATAACTCAACCTAGCCATTTTTCGATCAGTTTTTACCCGTAATTCATCCAGAGCATTTCTGAAGGCAATATTTTTTTTTTTTGAAACTAAATATCAATTTTTTTTCCACTTTACGTCGTCTGAAAAAAACCTAGTCGTGTCAACTTCGTGGGCATGAAGTGGGAGGACACCGGAGTCAACATATTTAGAAGCTTCAACATGGACGAAAACTCCATCAATGTTTGGTTTGGCTTCAATCTTAGGCGGTTTGACATCTCCAGATTTTTCGACAAAATTTGGTTTTGTCTCTCCCGGATCATCTTTCACGTTGTCAACCATTACTAAAATTAAACAAGGCAAAACTATGAATTAACAATTAACTAATGCATAAACATCAATGCCATAATGAATTAAAACAAAACAAAAAACAAAGTGAAAAAATTGTGGAAAATGGCAGCTGCCTTTCCTGCGTTTTTTCACAATTTTTGCAAAGTTTTCCTTGGCAGTTAACTACCGAAATTTACCTCGGCAGTTAACTGCCGAGGTTTGTCATGACAGTTTTCTACGTAAGCTGACGAAAATAACAACAAAAACAGCTAAAAATCAACCGATTAAAATGCTTAATGCATGTTTTTTTACGTCAAAAGTGTGTTGATACCTCCTATGCTTGATGCTTCAATGATTTTGGATCAAGATTTGGTGAAAAATTATTGGATTTGGGGGTTTAGATGGAAGAGGAAAGAAAGGTGATGATGAAATAGTGTGTAGGGGGAGCAGGAGGCTGTTTCGTCTGATGAAACATTTCTTCGACAGTTAACTGCCAAGGAAAACCTCGTCAGTTAACTGTAGTCGGTTTTTGAATTCCTTAACTGCCGAGGGACATTTTCGTATTTCATATGTGTTTCTCAGCCTAACAAGATGTGTGAACAACAATTTTCATATAGCACATCTAAAAAAGTTCTTTATGAGTCCAACAAGTACCATTTATCATTATATTTCAACACTCATTTTTTGCATAAAAAGAAAACAACAATAAATTATTTTAAAATTAAATATGTTTTTAGTCTCTAAATATATTAGATTTCTTTGCAGCCCCTCTATATTTTTCTTTGCTTTTTGGTTCTTCTAAATATTCAAATTTTCGTTTTAGTCTCTACTTGTTTTTTTAATCAAAGTTTATGTTTCAAATAACTTTTTTTTACGATATATAATTGATAAAATCATAAAATGTCATTAGTGTGATAATTTAACTATTTAATTTTTATCCTTTATTAATTTATCTATAACTTCAAATTAAATATTAAATTGTTAAACTTAAGATTGAATATTTAATTATTAAACTAGTGATATTTTAAGGTTTTATTAATTATATGTCATACAAAAAATTTGTTCGGAACATGAAATACGAACTTCTGTAAAAAAGTAAAGACTAAAACAAAATTTTTGAATATTTAGAGAGACCAAAAATCAAAGAATTTTTTTGGAGGGATTAAAAACATATTTAACCTGTTATTTGGGTCTCACAGAAAGAATTGGTGGTTATTTGAGCTACTCAAACTCAAAGCATCATCCACTTTTCTCATAAATGGAGGTATTTATATGCAACCATTGTTTATCACGTCAGGCTCCCCTCATTGGAGTCGAGTATCTAAAATGGAGAATCTTATTTTTGTGTACTTCAACGGATTATATATGTACACGCTAGTCATTTATAATTTTTTTAGTGATAGTATTTAATGAGCACTCTTCTCCTCCAATATAGCAACTCAAATATTTCTACTAAATAGATTTCACTAATAACTCTAATTAACTCTATAAGAGTCCCTCTTATATTTTTATAAGAGATAAATAGGTCAACAAAAGTTGATTTATTTAGTTTATAATATAGATCAAATCAATAACCTTTTACTGGTCCATTTTTCTCTTCAAACAAAATCGAAGGGAATACATCAATAATTTTTTATCATTAGATTTTAACATTTTATTAAAATAGTGTGAGAGCTGCAGAGAAAGATGTTTTTTTAGAGTACCTATAAATTACTATAGCTTACGAAGCTAAGCTTGTCCATTGAAAATTGTCTAACATCCCTTGGTTAAACTTCTTTGACGACAATGATAGTGCTCTAGATCGTCTAACTTGACCGGACTTCTCCCTTGGTTAAACTTCTTTGACGATGATAACGTTCTAGTCGTCTAACTTTACCAGACTCCATATGGTCTATCGAGCCTTTATGATTGACTCCATCTTTGACTATAATATCCTAATATTTGTTATCAATGACCTATCAAAAAATTCACAAAAAAATGAACCATAAGAAAAGAAGTATCCACGAGATAAAATTTTATAAGAGCAAAGGAGAAAATGATTTGATTTATCCACGCAAGAAATACCCTACCTAGTGATGACATGTTTGTGTATGTAATGGTTAAAAGTCGACGATAAATATTTTCCTTCTTTTTATTCTTTGCCCCTTGTAAATATGTTTTTCTTGGTTCCTAGAAATATATTGTTTTTTTTTAACAAATCAAATTGAAAATAATATTAACATTTGGAGTTTTTATTCTTCAACTAGAAATATATTGTTTTTACCGTTTTGTTCTAGTCAAGAAAATAATTGGACTTTTTTCTCTCCTAACTACAAGAAAAAGTAAAAACATTTAAGATTCTAGTTGCTTATTTTACTTTTATACCCATATTTTATATTTAATAGATAGAAATCCACTTACCATGTACATGTAAAAAGAAATAGGGTGCTGCTAACCGGTGCCCCCGGACACTGATTAAGAAGTAATAAATGAACGAATTTCACTTATTTTATAATAAATTAAAGTGATAAAAAGTCAACTAATTAAAATAAAAAAATTGTATTTAATACTCTATTAAATTTCCTTTCTTTATACAACTATACACGGTTCCTTTCCTTTCTTTTTCTTGTGATTTCGGTTTTCGAAATTGAACCATTACATATTTACATCCCTATATCCTTTTCATTTCTTAACGATTTTTTTTTCCTGTGGATTTTATTTGAACCAATATTTTTTCCGTGAATTTTTTATGAATCATTTTTTTCTTTCAAACCATTTCATGAAAAGCCTATGCATAATTAGTAATAAGATATCCAATTAAAATAAAGTCCAAAATAAATCAACAATTCCAAAGATAAAACATAACCAATTAAATATCAAATACAAAATCATCAAATGCATAGAAATTACAAAATCTTCTTCAAAATAAAATAGGATTTCATGCTTGCATTACAAAATAGGAAATTTGATAGAGTATTGAATGCACATTTTTCATATTTTAATTAGTTGACTTATTACTCACTTTAATTAAATGAGATTCATTTATTTATTGCTCCTTAACTAGTGCCCCGGAGGTACTGGATAGCATTACCCAAAGAAATATTATATTTATACTGTATAGATACTATTTTATTTTGTTCTTCTTATTATATATAGAACTAGATGAGTTATTATAAAATTATGCAAAATGCTAGAGTGTCTTAAGAACACAAGTTCAAAAAGCCAATATATAGTAATATTTTCTGAAAAATGCATGTATATACAACTTTTTAAAAAATATTCCTTCCAATTAACAATGTTATTACTATTAGGCACCAGCATGAACAGAAAATATGTGTATAAACTTTGTCCACAACTCATGGAAATAGATAACATGCGGATTTAGTAAGGTGGGGCCATGTCACACCTACCCAACTGCTGTCAATAGCTTGATAATAATAACATCAATGAAATGAAAGATGCCTTGCCTAAGTTGCAAGACAAGATATTTTTCTATTGGTCACTAAGAAAGTAAAATTAATGATGATAGGACGGTTAAGAGCAACTTGCTGAGAAGTGAATAAAAGGACAACATAGCAATTCGTTTGTGACTAAGTTAGTGTTTGAAAAAGTCAGAAAAAGATCATGATTGTGTTATAGGAAGTGGCATGCGACATTATATTGAGTTGGATTAGCTTCTAAGATAAGAAAAATCAATAAATATGGAGTAGGAAACAACCAAATCAAGCTTTTTCGTTGTATTTGTCTTTATGTGTCTTCATTGTATTTTTTTTTCCTCCACTACTTCCTCTTCATCCTAAACCTTATACACTTCACTTTGCTTCTTGCTAGTTATCATGTTACATGCAATGCATAATATTCTTTCTTTGTTTGAGACAAATATTTTTGTCTGATCCCATTGTTTGTGCTATAATCAGCAATTGGTGAAGAAGTTAATTGAAAACTATTTCTAAAATGGAAATACAAAGTGTGTCTCTCTTTTTGGTATTCTTATTGGCTCAAATTCATCTCATCTTTTCAATTACTGATCCTCAAGATGGTAATGTTTCATAACATCCTTTTTATTGATCAAAAGTATCGGTTATGTTGTAAATGGCTTTATTCCATCTACTTTATTTCCATTAGTCCATGTGTGTGCTTATCAAGAATAAGCGCTTCATTAAGTTGTTTATCCAAACATGATCTAATTTTCTATTGTCTAATGCATTTTTTGTGATGATTATACACTGTTGCAGTTGCCGCCCTTAGATCTCTAAAAGATATATGGGAAAATACACCACCCAGCTGGGGCAAATCAGATGACCCTTGTGGAGCACCATGGGAAGGAGTGACCTGCAACAAATCTAGGGTTACTTCATTGTAATAAATCTTCAATTCAACATTATTGATTCTTGTGATCTTTGGTATATTTTCATTACCCTTTTATTCACGTTTCCAACTACTAATTTAAGATTTTTTTTTTTGTCACGTACATAAAAAATATAGGGGACTATCAACCATGGGCCTGAAGGGTAAATTAAGTGGAGATATTAGTGGACTCACAGAATTAAGATCCTTGTAAGTATTGTTTTCTGGTTCTTATTTAAATGAAATCACAGACTAGCATTATGGTTGCACTATGTTAGCAATAGTATAGAATAAACCATCAATTTCTTTCCAAAGTATATACAAATAATAAGTAATCTTTAAATTATATAAAATTCATCATTGGCCTCTTTAAAGTATATGAAAATATGTCATGTTAAACCCTAACATCATAATAGCAGGACTGAAGTGACATATTTCATGTATTTTAAAGACTAAAATGACCAATTACATATATTAAATCAACTGCTTATTATTTTTATATACTTTAAAAGATTAAATAAATTAGAAAGAGAGTGAGATACTTTAAGGACTATCTTGTTTGTTTATTGTACAAGGATCTAACAAGCCACATTTACAATACTTTTTTAACAAAAGCGTCTCCAAAATATTGACTTTGCTTTTTTTTTTTAGTGGAATGTTGACTTAGCTTTAGTCATAAAATAAAAGGAACAAAGAATCTTCCATAGTATGTATTTACATGTTAACTTGTGTCAATTCATGTAACTGCAGGGATTTGTCCTTTAATAAAGGTTTAATGGGTCCTATCTCTCCAGAATTGGGAGACTTAAGCAATCTAAATATTCTGTAAGTTAGATACACAAAACCAGTTAATTTCCCAATGTCATTTCAAGTGAAACTTTTAGTAATTTGCATAAGCCTTTAAACTTCATTGTTTCAGGATTTTGGCTGGTTGCAGCTTCAGTGGTAATATTCCTGATAAATTGGGGGACCTTTCAGAGCTATCTTTCTTGTAAGAAATTATTTTAGCAGAAGCATTTTTACTGATGTTTTAAAAATTGGACTGAACTGACCGGTTCAATAAGTTGAACCAGGAACTAGCCAATTCGCCGATTGGTCTGATCCTGTTATATTGTAGGGTGGTTGAATCAAGATCGAACTGGTTCAGCCGATTGAACCATGATCTGGATGTTTTGCCGATTGATTCAATCTCCAGTTCGGTTTTTAAAACATTCATTTTACTTGCATAACAAGTAAGTGAGTAGCAATTTAATATTATACACATGAATAATCCAGGGCTTTAAACTCAAACAACTTCACTGGAAAAATACCTCCTTCATTGGGAAAACTCTCCAAACTTTATTGGTTGGACTTGGCAGACAATCAACTTACAGGACCTCTCCCAGTCTCAACCTCCACTACCCCTGGATTAGACCACCTTTTAAAGGCTAAGCACTTGTGAGTTGCTTGTTTTTTCTTTCTTTTTGCTTCTTTGTTGACATTTGTGAGTACTTTCTAGGGTTTCTTTATTTTCTAAAAAAATTATCAGTTTTCATTGTCTAAAATTTTTGTTTATTTTAAATTGCTAACAAAGAGATGGAAGACTTTCCTTCAAAAAAAAAAAGAGATGGAAGACTCGTGTAATAAATAATTGTGTAATGAATAATTTTGACAGATGGAGACAAGCTAGGAAAATCATTCCTAGAAACAATGAAAACAACGTCGTGACATTTTCAAAATGAAAATGGCAATGGAAATATTGAACCTAGATATTCTCTAATGTTTATTAGTTGAAATGAAAATAAAAACAGAAAAATGAAAAGTCAACGAGTCGTAGTGCATAGAACAGTGCTCCCTTTCATCTTTTCCTCTATTAGTATTATTAGTTTCTAATGTTATATTGAGTATTCTAATCCATATCAGTACATTTTTATTGCTATTTTTTGTTTTACTAATTTTTTTTGTTGCTATTTGATGCAGCCATTTCAATAAGAATCAGCTTTCTGGTTCCATTCCTCCACAACTTTTCAGCTCTGATATGGTACTCATACACATGTAAGTTGATATTTCCGCATTTATTTATAGGCTTTTGTAAGCTTATAGTCTCAACTCTAAATTTTTGTGGTGTTTTGAGCTGTTGTTTGCTTCTTGACAGATTATTTGATAGGAATGATTTAACTGGAAGTATACCTTCTACAATAGGACTCGTTCAGACAGTTGAGGTTCTGTGAGTAATTCCTTCCTTAATATTTTCAATGTTTTTTCATTCACTTAATTCCTTCTTTCATTTATGTCCATTATACTTAATGTTCTTCTTTGATCACCTTTTTCTTTCAATTTATGACAGTCGGCTCGACAGAAATTTCTTGACGGGAGAGGTCCCTTCAAATCTCAACAACCTTAGTAACATCAATGAACTGTGAGTACTTAGATTTGAGATATAGACATAAAATAATTTCATAATAACATCAAGTGATATTTATGCAGTACTGTTTTCTTCCAGGAATTTAGCACACAACAACTTGTCAGGTTCTTTGCCAGACTTAACTTCAATGGATACCCTCAATTATGTGTAAGTAATTGGCATGCATTGGAGTTTCCACTTTCTTTCATCTTAAAGCAATGATATTTGTACAACTAAGTTTAGACAATTTTTGCAACAACTTTTTAAGCGGTTAACACATTTTAAATAGGTGATTAGTTACGTTCAATAGACGATTAGTGAATATACCAGGTGTCAAAATTCATTAGCCATGAATTTGGACGTAGTTAACCGTAATTTTTAGGCGTTCAACTACACGAGAGGTAACCACCTATTGAACTGCGTTTACCACTTCGATCGTTGTCGCGAAAGTTGTCTAATTCTTGTTGTTCAAATAACAGAATTGCTCCTTTAATATGATGTTATCAATCACATAATGCCAATCAATTGATGATGTTATGTAGGGATCTTAGCAACAATAATTTTGATCCATCAGAAGCTCCAATATGGTTCACAACTCTACCATCACTCACCACTCTGTAAGTCTATAAATTACAGGAATATATTTTTCCCTTTATCAAGTTATGAAATCTAACTAAGATTTTTTCCCTCCAAACCTATGCTATGTAGTATTATGGAGTTTGGATCTCTTGAAGGTCCTCTCCCATCAAAACTCTTCAGCATGCCTCAAATACAGCAAGTGTAAGTCCTAAACTTCTTTGTTCAACATAAGTAGAGCTTGAGGTTAGAATATACTATAAATAATTGAATGATTTACCATAACATTCATTCTTCTCAGGAAACTACGAAAAAATAAATTGAACAATACACTAGACATGGGTGACAGCATTTGTCCCCAATTGCAGCTTGTGGATTTACAAGACAACCAGATTTCAACAGTAACACTCAGTTCGCAATACAAAAATACATTGATGTGAGACATTTATTGTTTTCTAATCTGATATACTTCAGATCCGTTTGACTTGACTTATTTCTTATTATTTCTTAATTAAATCTTTTACAAATAAAAATTAGATGTAAAAAACTTTCCAAAAAGTAGTTGAGTTGAGTTTTTTAAATCGAGTATGAAACCTTTGATAGTTTTATCTATTTTTTTATTATCTAACTCAAATTTTATCATTATATCGAAAAATACTTTTAAACTTAAAAATATTAATAATTACCAGATAACTTTAACTTTAATACTAAAATAAGTCAGGTCAAATGGAACCTTCGTGTGCCATTTCATTTGTATGACCTATTTCTGATGTAGTGATTGCTACCTATTCATGCCTTTCAGTCTCATAGGAAATCCAGTGTGCAGTACTGGTCTCTCAAATACAAATTACTGCAACCTTCAGCAACAGCCTAAACAGCCCTATTCCACTAGCTTGGCTAATTGTGGAGGAATCTCATGTCCCGCTGATAAAAAACTCAGTCCACAAAGCTGTGAATGTGCATATCCATATCAAGGAATGTTCTACTTCAGAGGACCTTTGTTCAGAGAATTGTCTAATATAACTATTTTCCATTCACTTGAAATGAGTTTATGGGTGAAGTTAGGTTTAACACCTGGCTCGGTTTCTTTACAAAACCCTTTTTTCAACGGTGACGATTATCTTCAAATACAACTAGCACTCTTTCCACCAACAGGACAATATTTTAACAGGACAGAAGTTCAAAGAATTGGATTTTCATTGAGTAATCAAACTTACAAGCCTCCACATGAATTTGGACCCTATTACTTCATTGCATTTCCTTATGCTTTTACAGGTAAGATAAAAATACTATGCAAACTTTATTGATGTTATATTTAGATTTATAAAAGTACTTAACAGTTGATATACAACATTGATGTATGTCTAATGTGAATATGTGATGCTATGATTTACTGATAAACGTCATAGTTGTTAAAAAACTGAACACAACAACATGTAAATTGTAACTAATATATATTATCTTGACTATGTGCATTGCACGGGTTCTCAATACTAGTACAATTACCATTGCAACTTCTATGCAACTGGTAAGTGATATTTTCATACTATGTGTAACAGATTCCCGCGGAGGATCTTCTCTTAGCAGAGGTGTTATTATTGGGATAGCAGCTGTGAGCATATTTGTGGTCCTTTGCCTCATAGGGTTAGTTGTATATGCTATCTTGCAAAAGAAGCGAGCAGAGAGAGCCATTGGAATAAGTAGACCATTTGGTAATTAAAGTTCTCATTTTTATTCCAAAAAGAAGTTCTTATTTTGATTTTCTAGTTGTCACAAACATCTATTTTTCCCAGCATCCTGGGCACCAAGTGGCAAGGACAGTGGAGGTGCACCACAATTGAAAGGAGCAAGATGGTTCTCTTATGATGAACTCAAAAAGTGCACCAACAATTTCTCTGGAAGCAATGAACTTGGTTTTGGTGGCTATGGCAAGGTATTTTCATTGTGTTAACAACCCTTTTTTTTTTGTCATTTGATATATGATTGAATCTTTAATTATTTTAAGGTTCATATAATATATATCAGCTTATAATTTTGTTATGTCACTGGCTTTTTTATTGGCAATGGTTCTTACGATACACTGTTGAATATTGATTTGATAACCATGAGTTTCATAATTCTCTATTATATCGGCTCTAGGTCTACAAAGGGGTGTTCCCTGATGGCAAAATTGTTGCAATCAAAAGAGCTCAGCAAGGATCGATGCAAGGAGGCCTGGAGTTCAAGAATGAAATCGAATTGCTTTCAAGAGTTCATCACAAGAATCTTGTTAGCCTTGTTGGATTCTGCTTTGAACAAGGAGAACAGATGTTGGTTTATGAATTTATCTCCAATGGAACACTTAGAGAGGGTTTGTCAGGTCAGTCCATAGTGAAGGAACAGTCAAGCTGAAAGCTAAGCTTATTCTCTGAAGGAAAAACAATTTTAAATTTAAGAATGAACTATTGGTGATTGAACTATTTAGTAGAAAATCATTGCATGGAGAAAAATTGTTAGACTTAATTGTACTATACACATGTTTGTTTGCAACTTATTTTTTTTCAGTTGCGTTATTTTAACAACTGTTGCGACAACATTCTAAGTGGTTAATGCAGTTTAAATAGATGATTAATTAGGTTCAATAGATGATTAATAGATGCATAAGGGTCAAAACTCATTAACCATCAACGTAGTTTCATTAACCACTTAAAAAGTTGTTGTGAAAGTTGTCTACAAAATCATTTTCCTATTATAGACCAAGAGAAGAAGTTCCCCAATACTTCTAAGAGATTAATAAAATCTTCTGCATCAATCAATGTGAGTTGCAGGGAAATCTGGATATCAACTTGATTGGAAGAGGAGACTCCGTATTGCTCTTGGATCAGCTAGAGGACTTGCATACTTACATGAACTTGCCAACCCTCCCATAATACATAGAGATGTGAAGTCAACCAATATCTTGCTGGACGAAAGTTTGACAGCAAAGGTTGCAGATTTTGGCCTCTCTAAGCTTGTATCAGACAGTGAGAAAGGCCATGTTTCAACTCAGGTTAAAGGGACAATGGTGAGTAACATTCCACCATTTTTTATTTTGATGAGACCTTCTATCTTATTTTTGTTAAAAAACCTTAGTTTCGGAAACACCACCAAAACCACAATTTTCGCACATATAGGTGCATTATATGCATTATACAATCAAATAACTAATTAAATAGGTTAACACTATTAAAAAAAATTATTTGAAATTTAATTTTTCGACTTTGCTGCAAACTTTAAATTCTAATCGATGGATTTGAATTCTCTGCATTATGTGATCACATAGTTAGCGATCTAGACCTTTGAATCAAAGTCAGAATGTAGGTTGTCTTATTTTTATCCGATGATATTGATAGCGTTAGTGCATCAAATGTGTGATTCTATGACTAGAGAGAATCTTCTTATATATAGTTCACCTCAATAAATAAATAAATTGTTGTCTTTTTCTATGCTTCATAGTGATTTTCATTAACATATTTCACATTACAAAAAAAAAATGATACTTCATGTATCACATGTGGAAATATTAGCTGCAAAATCTTCATAATGGTTTCTTTCATTTGCTTTCTATTTTTCCTTATGGAAAAAACAACTTTATAACTAAAATGCTTAACATCTGCAGGGCTATCTAGATCCTGAATATTACATGACTCAACAACTAACCGAAAAGAGTGACGTGTACAGTTTCGGGGTAGTTATGCTTGAACTGATGACATCCAAACAGCCAATTGAAAAGGGTAAGTACGTTGTTCGTGAAGTTCGAACCTTAATGAACGACAAAGATGAAGAGTATTATGGTTTAAGGGAACTAATGGATCCAGTGGTGAGAAACACAGCCAACCTGATAGGATTTGGAAGGTTCTTAGAGTTGGCAATGCAATGCGTTGAGGAATTGGCTTCAGACCGACCAATGATGAGTGAAGTTGTGAAAGCGTTAGAAACCATATTACAAAATGATGGAATTAATACAAATTCCACTTCTGCTTCATCATCTGCCACTGACTTTAATGCTTCTAAGGGTGCTGCAATGAGACATCCTTATATTGATAATACTTTTACTAAGAAGGATAATGTTATTGAGAGTGATGCTTTTGATTACAGTGGAGGGTACACACTTTCAACAAAAGTGGAACCCAAATAGATGATATAAATTTTTGTTAGACATGTCTTTTTTATTTCTTTTTTCATTCTCAAATTTAAAACATTTACTAGTCTCTTTTCATCATTGTTGCTGTATACAAAATATAATGGTGTCTATTCTTTCTGTGGCCAATAGTTTTCTTGTATGTACTGTTTAGGAGGAAATGTATCAAGTTTGTTTATCTGACAGCTGCAGTATATAGTAAGTCATTCATTATGGTTATAGCATGTGATCCAGGCTGTCTGAATTTGATAGGACGATTCACAAAACTTGTGTATCTAAATTTTCTTTTTAATGTCAATTATCGATCTTGAAATTTACACCATTCAATCTTGATGTTACCATTTCAGACCGATGTATTGACTTTTGACTCCAGCATATGCTGTCTGCAGGATGATTCACCTTAAAATCTGTCTGACATACTAATTTTATGTATATGCAAGTCATAACCAAAGGAGTAAAAAAATAACAACGCCTCTAAAAAATAAAAAATATCTACAAGGCAAAGGGAACGGGACAATGTCTAACTAAGTCTTACAAGTTAGGAAAGCTTTTATCATCCTAGGTTTCTAAAAAACCATACAAGACAGAAAAATTAGTGTTTTTGTCCGGAACTATACTTTCATTGGCTCCTAGTTGAGGATCTAGTGAACAATGAATATATCAAACTTGGTAGGCTCGTTTGTTTTACTAAACAAAATTATAAAAATACCATAAAATTTGGAGGAAAAAAAATAAAAAAATGACAAGGAAAATGCTTTACATCGCGAGTGAAAACAACCTGATAAAATCACGACACATGTTCAGCCAAGTATTTGAAAGTCATTCATAAATTACAGTCACTAACCTGCTGTATTTTCCGACCAAGGACGAGATTTGATTAGTTAAATTCTGATCTGTGAATCTTTGGGGGATGAAAGCTTTCGCGAGATATAGCATTACTCAATAAACAATATAATGAAGTCAGTATCATCAAAATAAGGAGAAAAAACCAATACAGCAGCACCAGATAAAATCATCTTCTAATTATCAAAATAGTATCAGTTTCTTTGTTAATAAATTTCTGTTTGCATCAGTGAACAAGGAACTAGTTTTCCAACTTCCTTTCAAGTTTCCAACGAAATGTTTCCTTGCTATTAACTCTCAAATGTCAAAGCCGAATTCTCTTCAACCATAAAAGCAACAATAAGATTTCAATTAAAAAAAAGCATACTGAAACAATTCCTGCAACATCTATGTTTTATCATTACTTCTAAAATTTGGTTTCTGTAATAATGAATGAATTTATTTTCAGACCTATGTTCCCTATTCAATTTTTTCATGCACGCACAACATGAATATGGGCTACAATTATTGTTTAAATATGAATATATTTAATCCCTAAGTTAAATTGAGGTCCAAAGATGCGTTAAATTCATTTGAGGCTTCACTACTACATCATGTATATGGCACTTGCATTGGAAGATGAGATACAAACAAGATTAGCGCCTTAATTTAAGCCATCTGGAAGGAGTCAAGGTCCCTTTTTTATCCCCTCTGTTAGTTACATTATCAAAGTTTTGATGAATAAATATTCGATTAATGTTTTCAATTTTAAAAATGTGTAAATACAACATTTATTTAATTAAAAACTAAAAGAAATGGAGAGAATCCCATGTACACCTTTTTTTGCAAAAATAAACATTATTCATTCATTCGAATTGATAGGATACATTGATACACTATAAATCCAAAGTCACCAAAAACAAAAAGGATGAATCTGCAAACAAACTCACATCATCCGTGTTAATAGCATAAAACGAACATGGACCTGCTCAAAGCTAATCTTTCAACTTGAATCAAATAAACACCATATGATGACGAGAAATAAAAAACACAACACAAATATGAGAAATTAAAACAAACAGAGTTGTGCAGAGGAAATCACAAAAACAAACGAAAGAAAACTGAGAATAGGTGGAAATCACTTATTCAATTAGAAAAGAAGAAAAAACAATTTGGATGGGTAATTTTGGGTCAAAATTGACCTTAAATCACCCCTAGACAAGAAGAAAAGGGGTGACGGTTAGGGTTTGAGAAGGAGAGAATAGAGTAGTAAGCAGTGGCGGAGCCAGGAAATTTATGGAGCCTGTGCAAAAAATTTATCGCAAATTCACATGTGACATAATTTATAAACAGTCATAAATCGAAAAAAAAGAGGTTCCTCATTTTGTCAACAAAAATACAGTTTAAAATAGAGTTATTAATTGAAGTTGACCATGTAATATACGTGACGTCTGAAAAATTGACGCTGTAATTAAATAACATGTAATCTGACCATGTAATTCGAGATTTCTATTATTAATAACCCCGTAATATACGCGAAGTCCAAAAAAGCAACAAAGAGATTGAACTTTTTCATGATTTCTTAGAGGCGAGTTAAGAACGTTAAAATATGGCTTTACATAAAAAAAAATCATAAATTTTCGACAAACGACAAATTAATTATGAATTTCTAAAGTGCAAAAACTCAAAAAACAAAACAACGGAAATCTCGACCTATAAATCGAATTTTGAGCTCATTATTTGCAGAGACATCTATAAAAGTACATAAAAAGGATCTGTAAAGTTTCATAGCATTTCGAAGTCGTTTAAATTTATTTTGATTTTTCAACCAAAACGTGCAAAATTGAAATTTTATTCCGCGTAAGTGTATACTCACAGTCAAATTTAGTTCCCTAATTTTGTAAGCATGACTAAAACATGATAAGAACCTTCACAATGAAATTTTGTAGTTATTAAATGAGATACAGATTAATTATAAATTGTTTAAGAAGTTCATAATTATGAGGGAATAAAAATTCATAATTAATTTATCCCTGGTCGAAGAAATTGAATTTTTTGTGTAAAGCTATATTTTAACGTGCTAAACATGTATGAAAAAAATAGTGAAAAAATTCGACTTGTAGGTCACATTTTTAGACTACGCGTATATTATAGGGTGGTCAAAAATAAGAAGAAATTCAAGTTACAATGTTAGAATATATGTTTTGTAATTTACAGAGTCATTTTTAAGACATAATGTATATTACAGGGTCAATTTGAACAATTAACCCGTTAAAATAAAAGAGATGGACCTCTCAATAGTGTGCTAAATAAAATTAGGAGGTAAATGTCTTTTCTGGGTCTATTTGTGTGTGAGAACTTTTAGATTTTGCCAAACTTTTTCTTTCTGTAACTGTGTTGATTGACTTTTGGATTAGGTCTAATATGCAAAAATTATCGATCGAGTCGGGGCGACCGCCCGGGGTCGCCGGGGGGTGAAACCGCCCCTGGTAGTAAGTTAATAGTTAAAAAGTTTTACGCATGCATGGATCCCGTGTACACCTATCGTTACTCTATTAAATGTGCATGCACTAATATATAAATGCTACCCTAACATTTACTATTGGGTATAATTTACACATGACTTAGCAACATCAATGGAAAGGAACGATGAACAAGTTGCAAGATTTCTTTTCTATTGGTCACTAAGCGAGCAAAATTAATTAATGATGACAAGACAGTTAAGAGCGACTTGCTAGCTATGAAGTGAAGAAAGGGTAACATAGCAATTCGGTTAGGTGCTAAGTTGAAGAGTTTGAAAAGTCAGAAGAAGAGTATGAGTCTATGATAGTGAATATATAGATACGTGGCATGCAACAGTATTGAATTGGATTAGATTGTAATTAAGATAGGAAAATCAACAAAAATTGAGCAGTAACCACAAGTGTCTTTCTTTGTTTTGTCTTTATGAAACCTCATTGTATTTTTGTCCTTCACTACTTCCTCTTCATCCTAGACTTTCTACACTTGACTTTGTTTCTTGCTAGTTGGTAGCTAGCATGTTACTTACATGCAACGCATAATATCATTTCTTTGCTTGAGACAAATTTTGTCTGATCCCATTGTTTGTGCTATATAATCAGCAAATTGTTTAGAAGTTGATTGAGAACTATTTCTAGCATGGAAATACAAAGTGTGTTTCTCTTTTTGTTATTCTTATGGGCTCAAATTCATCTCATCTCTTCATTTACTGATCCTCAAGATGGTAATGTTTCATAGCATCCCTTATATCGATCAAATGTGTAATTTGTGTGTAGTAAATAGTTTTATTTCATTCGGTTTAAGGTGCGTTTGTTTTAAGTTGTTTTTAGAAAAAATCACTTTGTAGTTTTAGTAGTATTTGTCTAGGATTTTTTTTAAAAATCAATTTGTTAAAAAAAAAATCATGTTTAACCCTAAAATGAAAAGTTATTCTAGTAACTTTTTTAAAATCTATTTTTTCTAAGAACAAGGAACTCAATTGTAAGAGATTTTTATGATTGTAAACAAACGAAAATTAACTTCAGAATTTTTAAAAATAATATTTTTATGATATTAAACAAACAGAAATTAGCTTCATAATTTTTAAAAAATCTCTAAAAGCTATCCTAGTGACTTAAACAAACACACCCTTATTTTCATTAGTCCATCTGTGCTTATCTTGAGTAGTAAAATGGTTTGTCAAATATTGATTTGCTTGTGTAATACGATAATTGTTCATAAATAAACAAGTGAGAATGTTAATTTCATGCCAAAACACAATATCATAGTAAGGACATGTTTGGATTTGTCTATTGAACTTATCTTTTTCTTTTTTTGACAAGTCTATTGAACTTATCTATTAGCATAAACACTAGTGAAGATGTTCAAAATAACTTAGAAAAACAACTTATAGTTTATAAAAAAACAGATTAACTTTATTTTATTCTTTGATATAGAAATAACTTATTACACATAAACACTTGTATGATAAGCACTTAATTAAGTTGTTTATCCAAATACGACTTAAGTTACTACAGGTTAATGCATTTTTTATAATGTTTATATACTGTTGCAGTTACCGTACTTATGTCTCTAAAAGATGCATGGCAAGATACACCACCCAGCTGGGACAAATCAGATGACCCTTGTGGAGCACCTTGGGAAGGAGTAACCTGCAATAAATCAAGGGTTACTTCATTGTAATATATATAAATTGAACATTATTATTCCTTGTGAACTTTGGTATATTAATTTTATCACACTTTTCCAACTACTAATTTAAGAAATTATACTTTGTCATGCGCATAAATAATATAGGGGATTGTCAACCATGGGCCTGAAGGGTCAATTAGGTGGAGATATTGGTGGACTCACAGAATTAAGATCCTTGTAAGTATTGTGTTATGTTTATTATTATTAAAATGAAACCAAAGGCTAGCATTAAGGTTGCACCATATGACTAATATAAGTATTAAGTAAATCATCAATTTAGTCTCTAAAGTATTATTCTCTCTTTAATTTAGTCTCTAAGTATATAAAAATGATAAGTAGTCTCTGAAGTATATGAAATTCGTCAGTTCAGTCTTTAAAGTATATGAAAATTCATTATGTTAGTTTCTAACATCATAATATAGCATGGACTAAAAAGCAAAAAATTTCATATACTTTAGAGACTAAATGACAAATTCGATATACTTTAAGGACTGGCTACCGGACAAATGCACAGGATTTTCAGTCAGGGTCTGTTATGAATTGTTGCACAGCCTGCAAGCAGATGCAGAATTCACATCTGAGGTTAGGCGACTTTGGGTTACCTCCATGCCGTCAAAAATTGCTTTGGATGAAAATTGTTGCAAGAAAGGCTTCCAACCCGGGGAAAATTATAATCATATATTTTTAACAAGGCTAGGCGTATTTGATTGGAATATAATCATATAATTTTTAACGTAAAAATCATCAATGTGTGAGAAGTTGTAGATCGCATCAAACAACTATCTTGGTCTTGATTCATTAGTAGGGTGGGTAGGAATAAAAATTTAATTTTTTCGGATTAGTGGTCTAATCACTTGTTTGTTTTCAAACTGTTTAAAGTTTGCCTTTCTAAGGAGATTTGTTGGCTGTTGCTTTGGAATTTGTGTTGGCTTCGCGGTTTGTTGCTGTTGACTGTATCTAGAAAGTGTTTCTATGGAATTGTTTGCTGCAGAGTGTAGGAGACTTTTAGTTCTACTGGTTTTTAGTAGCAGGGGGGAATGCATTGGGTTAGCAGATTTTGTTTTAAATAGAGGGGGAGCTGTGTAATGGTTTCCAATATAGTTTAGCCACTCATGTGCAATTTGTTTTGGATTAATGGAATGGAAGTGTGTTTTGTTGTTCCTAAAACTCTTAAGTTGTAATCTAGTTTGGAGCGCCTTTTTCACGCTATGTGCTAGTTTACTCTACACCGAAAAAAAAGACTAAATTGGAAAGAGAGTGATACTTTATAGACTAAATTGATTGTTAATTGTACAAGAATCTAACAAGCCATAATCACAATTACAATACTTTTAAAGAAAATTGTTTCCATAAAATTAACTTAGCTTTAGTCATAAAATAAAAGGAACAAAAAATCTTCCATAGTATGTATTTGCATGTCAACTTGTTTCAATTCATATTTAACTGCAGGGACTTGTCCTTTAATAAAGGTTTGATGGGTCCTATCTCTCCACAATTGGGAGACTTAAGCAAGCTAAATATTCTGTAAGTTAGATACACAAAACCAGTTGATTTTCCAATGTCATTTCAAGTGAAACTTTTAGTAATTTGCATAAGCCTTAAACTTCATTGTTTCAGGATTTTGGCTGGTTGCAGCTTCAGTGGCAATATTCCTTATAAATTGGGGGACCTTTCAGAGCTGTCTTTCTTGTAAGAAATTATTTTAGCAGAAGCATTTTTACTGATGTTTTAAAAATTGGACTGAACTGACCGGTTCAATAAGTTGAACCAGGAACTAGCCAATTTGCCCATTGGTTTGATCCTGTTATAATGTAAGGTGGCTGAGTCGAGATTGAACCGGTACAACCGATTGAACCATGATCTGGAGGTTTTGCGGATTTGATCTCTCCAGTTTGGTTTTTAAAACATTTATTTTTACTTGCATAACAAATAAGTGATTAGTAATTTAATACTATACACTTCTTATTGAATTATTCAGGGCTTTAAACTCAAATAACTTCACTGGAAAAATACCTCCTTCATTGGGAAAACTCTCCAAACTTTATTGGTTGGACTTGGCAGACAATCAACTTACAGGACCTCTCCCAGTCTCAACCTCCACTACCCCTGGATTAGACCTCCTTTTAAAGGCTAAGCACTTGTGAGTTTTTGTGTTTCTTTATTGACTTTTGTGAGTGCTTTTTAGGACTCCTTATTGTCTAAAAACATATTCAGATTTTCATTTTCTAAAATTTATGTTCATTTTAAATTGTCAAAAACAGATAAAAGACTTGTGTAATAAACAATTGTGATAAACATAAAATGGAAGATTGCATTTTTTTTAAATAATGTCCTGACATTTCACTGTTTCTGAAAATGTTAGACTTGGTGTGAATTCGGACTCAAATCTCACACCAATGAAACTATGATGGGTGGAGCAAGGGAAAGTAGTAACCAATAGCAAAGTAAACACAAGCAACAGCAATAATAACAACATCTAGATCTAATCTAGTAAACAAAGTGAAAAATTCAAAACCATAAGCAAAAGATAAGGAGAGAAGAGAAACAAACACACCAAGAAATGTTTACCTAGTTCGGTCCATCACGACCTACTTTGGGGGGAGAGATTTATCTCTCCAATCCACTATCAATGAGTTCTTACAAAGAGATACAAATGAGTTACAAGAAATTAGCTTCAACAAGCTCACAAAGAACTAACCTAATTTCTACCAATTTTCCCAATCTCGCCAAAGAACAAGACACTCAATGATTTTCACTCACCCAAGGTGTTTTACAATGTTTCCCAAGCCAAGAGAACTCTAATCAAAGACCCTTAACCCTAAAGTCACCTCCTTTGATTTCCCAAGTTTTTCTCTCTTAAAGCTCTCTCCAAAAAAAATGAACTGAAACACTTAAATAGTGACCTGATACTGTCAAAATCGTGTCACGATTGCCAAAATCGTGTCACGATTTGAAACGTATGACCCAAGGTACACAAATCTTATCCAAAAATCGTGTCACGATTTAGCTTCAGGAGCAACCTCCCATTCTGCCTCAACAATCGTGACACGCCATAAGAATCGTGTCACGATTCCTCACTTTTACAAACTTTCATTTTTGAGTCAAATTGCAACAGACTTGTTTGGGAAATATTAGATTTATATCATCTTATTTTTATTCTATTTGAGAGAGCAATGCTCCCTTTCATCTTTTCCTCTATAATTAGTTGCTTATGTTATAATGAGTGTTAGATCAACAGTTTTTCAATTACTATTTTATGCAGCCATTTCAATAAAAACAAGCTTTCTGGTACCATTCCTCCAAAACTTTTCAGCTCTCACATGGTACTCATACACATGTAAGTTGACATTTGCGATGTTTGGATTAACTTATTTGAGTTTTTCTACCATCACAAGCACTTGTGAGTCAGCTTACTTTAATACGCTCTTCGCGATAGCTTATGAAAACAGCTTATAGGTTATATGAAACCAATTTGACTTTATTTTATCTTTTGTTGTAGAAATAACTTATACATAACAACTTATATTATAAGCACTTATGTTATAAGCTTGGTTAAGTTTTTTATCCTAACAAGATCATTTTAGGTTTCGATAAGCTTATAGTCTCAACTCTCAATTTTTGTGGTGTTTTGAACTGTTGTGTTCTTCCTGACAGATTATTTGATGGAAATGATTTAAGTGGGAGTATCCCTTCTACAATAGGACTAGTTCAGACAGTTGAGGTTCTGTAAGTAATTATTTCCTTAATATTTCAAATGTTCTTTACATTCACAAAATTCCTTCTTCCATTTATTTTCATTATACTGAATATTCTTCTTTGATTACCTTTTTGTTAATTGTTTCAAATTTATGACAGTCGGCTCGACAGAAATTTCTTGACAGGAGAGGTCCCTTTAAATCTCAGCAACCTTAGCAACATCACCGTATTGTGAGTACTTAGATTTGAGATGCGGACATATAAAAGGATTTTCTAATAACATCAATGGATAATTATACAATGTTACTTTCTACCAGGAATTTAGCACACAACAATTTGTCAGGTCCTTTACCAGACTTAACTTCAATGAATAACCTCAATTATGTGTAAGTAATTGGCATGATTTGGCGTTTCTACTTTCTTTCCTTTAAGAGAAATGATTTTCATACAACCAAGTTTCGACAATATTCACGACAACATTTGAGTGGTTAGCGCATTTCAATCAGTGGTTAATTACATTTAGTAGATAGTTAATAGATATATCATGTGTCAAACTCACTAGCCGCCAACATTACTTCATTATCCGTGAATTAGGACAGGGTTAACTATAACTTTAGGTGTTCAACTACATCTAGAGTTGAACACCTGAGAATTGAGGTTAATTAAATCCAAATTTGTGGTTACTGAAATTATGTAAATGGTTAACAAGTTTTGACACATGTTATATCCATTAATCATTGAACCTAATTAACTGCTTATATGAACTGTGTTAACCACTTATATTGTTGTCGCAAAAGTTGTCCAATTTTTGTTGTTCAATTAACAGAATTGTTCCTTGAATATTATATGATGCTATCATTCATATAATGCTAATCAATTGATAATGTTATGTAGGGATCTTAGTAACAATTACTTTGATCCATCAAAAGCTCCAATTTGGTTCTCAACTTTATCATCACTCACCACTCTGTAAGTAATTTACAAGAAGAAAAAAGTTTCTCCCTTGTCAAGTTATGAAATCTAATAATCTATACTATGCTTAGTATTATGGAGTTTGGATCACTTGAAGGTCCTCTTCCATCAAAACTCTTCAGCAGTCCTCAAATACAGCAAGTGTAAGTCCCAGACTTCAATGTAGAAGATAAGAATAAACTACAAACATTGGAAGCAGTGACCATAATTTTCACCTTTTAAATTCAGGAAACTAAGAAGCAATGCACTGAACAAAAGACTAAACATGGGTGACAGCATTTGTCCTCGGTTGAAGCTTGTGGATTTACAAGACAACCAGATTTCATCAGTAACAATCGGGGAACAATACAAAAATACATTGATGTAAAACATTTTTTGCTTTCTAATCTTGCATACTTCGGCTTCGTTTGACATGCATTGTTTTTTAATTCTCTTTTCCATAAAAGAAGTTAGGCAAAACAGTATTTCAAGTCAAGTGGAAGACCTTTGATAACTTTATCTATTTCTTTATTTGACTCGAATTCTATTGTTCTATCGAAAAAATATACTATCTTTTAAGCTAAAAATGATTATCAAACAGCATTAACTTTAGATGGCCTTTAATACGAAAATAAGTCAGGCCAAATAGAACCTCTTTCATTTGTATGGCCTTTTACTGATGTAGTGATTTCTATCTTTGCATGTATTTCAGTCTCATAGGAAATCCAGTGTGCATTGCTTCTCTCCTTAATACAAATTACTGCCAACTTCAGCAACAACCTAAACAGCTCTATTCCACTAGCTTGGCTAATTGTGGAGAAATATCATGTCCCCTTGACCAAAAGCTCAGTCCAATAAGTTGTGAATGTGCCTATCCATATCAAGGAATCTTGTATTTTAGAGGATCTTTGTTCAGAGAATTGTCTAATATAACTATTTTCCATTCACTTGAAATGAGTTTATGGGTGAAGTTAGGTTTAACACCTGGCTCAGTTTCTTTACAAAACCCTTTTTTTAATGGTGACGATTATCTTCAAATGCAACTAGCACTCTTTCCACCAACAGGACAATATTTTAATAGGTCAGAAGTTCAAAGATTTGGATTTTCATTGAGTAATCAAACCTACAAACCTCCACATAACTTTGGACCGTATTACTTCATTGCATTTCCTTATGCTTTTCCAGGTAACATAAAAATACAATACAAACATTATTGATGTGCTTTGATGTTATATATTTAGCTTTATGAAAAAAGTACTTAACAGTCGATACACAGCATTGATGTATGTCTAATGCTATATTGTAATTTACAATTGATTGCCGTTGTTGTTTGATAACTGAAAACACAAGGTGTAAATTTTAACTAATTATGTGTGTATTAATACTTATATGCAGCTGGTAACAGTGATATTATATCTATAACAAAATGTAAATTTAAATTATTTCAGATTCCTACAAAGGAGCTTCTCTTAGCATAGGTACTATTATTGGGATAACAGCTGGAAGCACAACTTTGATTTTGTGCCTCATAGGGTTAATGGTATATGCAATCCTGCAAAAGAAGCGTGCAGAGAGAGCCATTGAAATAAGTAGACCATTTGGTAATGAAACAACGTTCTCACTTTGATTTTCTTGTTAACTTTTATCAACTTTGTTTATACGACACATTTTTCTTCCAGCATCCTGGGCATCAAGTGGCAAGGATAGTGGAGGTGCACCACAATTGAAGGGAGCAAGATGGTTCTCTTATGATGAACTCAAAAAGTGCACCAACAATTTCTCAGGAAGAAATGAACTGGGCTTTGGTGGCTATGGCAAGGTATTTCATTTGTGTTAACATCTAGTTCAGGAAGATCTTTTTGTCATGGTTTTCAGTATCTTCCAGTTCATGGATACATGGAGACGTATCTCAAATTGATACTAAATTGAATCCAGTCGATACGAATATCTAGTGTCTATCTATTTGGACATGAATCTCAACTATAATTCTGATTCACTATGACAAATCTTGATTCTTTCAAAAGAATCACTATCTAAACTTAGTGTAGACACTACCTTTTTTGTTAATTTTGTACAACCAACCACTTTTTTTTACAGGCCATTTTTCTTTTATCATTTGATATATGACTTGAATCTTGAATTATTTTGAGATTCATATATGATATATCAACTTATAATTCTGTTGTGCTACTTGTTTTTTACTCACAAATGACATATTTTAATTGGCATTGTATTCTAACGATTCATAATAAGATTCGATTCCAGATTCAAAAAAAATAATATCTTATGATTCACTATTTGAATCTCAATTTGCTAACCATGAGTTTTGTAACTGTTTACTATTGGCTCTAGGTGTACAAAGGGGTGTTCCCTGATAGAAAAATAGTTGCAATCAAAAGAGCTCAGGAAGGATCAATGCAAGGAGGCCGAGAGTTCAAGAATGAAATTGAGCTGCTTTCAAGAGTTCATCACAAGAATCTTGTTGGCCTTGTGGGATTCTGCTTTGAACAAGGAGAACAGATGTTAGTTTATGAATTTATCCCCAATGGAACACTAAGGGAGAGTTTGTCGGGTAAGTTCATAGTGGAGGAACACTCAAGCTGAAAGTTAAGCTTATTCTCTGAAGGAAAAACAAATTTAAAATTCACAAATGAATTTTTGTTGACTACACTGTTTGGTAAAAATCATTTCATACAGAAAAATTATTAAAGGACTTAAGTGTATTGTACAAATGTTTCTTTGCAGCTTATTTTTTCAGTTTTGTTATTTCAAGAACTAAAATTCGACAATTTTTGCGATAGTATAAATGTTTAATGCAGTTGAAATAAAATTACGTTTTGTATATGATAATGAATATAGTAGGTGTCAAAACTCACTAACCATTAACGTAGCTACATTTACTATGAATTTAACTTATGTTAACCACTTGAAAAAGTTGTAGCGGAAGTTGTCTAAATTTGGTTGTACAAAAATCATTTTTCTAGGTTTTGGCGTTTGTTTATATTATAGAACAAGAGAAAAAAAGATCCACAATACTGCTTAAGAACCTAATAGAATCCTTTCCATCAATCAATGTGAGTTGCAGGAAAATCTGGTATACAACTTGATTGGAAGAGGAGACTTCGTATTGCTCTTAGCTCAGCTAGAGGACTTGCATACTTACATGAACTTGCCAACCCTCCCATAATACATAGAGATGTGAAGTCAACCAATATCTTGCTGGATGAAAATTTGACTGCAAAGGTTTCAGATTTTGGTCTGTCTAAACTTGTATCAGACAGTGAGAAAGGCCATGTCTCAACTCAGGTCAAAGGGACATTGGTTAGTAACAATAGAATAACAATATCTAAATTTTATTTGGATTTTAATTGCTCAACTTTGCTACAAACTTAAATTCTGATGCATTTGGACATTTGGACTCAGGTCAAATAAGATGATTATTTTCTAGGTTCTGATGCCTTTGGACATTGGTATAGCATCAGAATCTTCTTATTTGTATAGAATCAAGATGGTGTTAATGCAGCAATTGTGTGATTCTGTGACAAGAGAGAATCCTCTTATACATAGTGCTCTTCAATCAATAAATAAATAGATTGTTGTCTTTTCTGAGGCTGATACTGATAGTAGTTTTCATTGCCATATTTCAAAAACTAGAAAAATGTTACTTGCTAGTATCTTATGTGGAACTATTAGCTGCAAAATCTCCCCAATTGTGTCGTTAATTTGCTTTCTACTTTTCCCTTTGCAACTTGACAACTAAAATGCTTAACATCTACAGGGCTACCTGGATCCTGAATATTACATGACTCAAGAACTAACTGAGAAGAGTGATGTATACAGTTTCGGGGTAGTTATGCTTGAACTACTAACATCCAAACAACCAATTGAAAAGGGTAAGTACATTGTTCGCGAGGTTCGAACCTTAATGAACAACAAAGATGAAGAGTATTATGGTTTAAGGGGACTAATGGATCCAATGGTAAGAAACACAACCAACCTGGTAGGATTTGGAAGGTTCTTAGAGTTGGCAATGCAATGCGTTGAGGACCTGGCTTCAGACCGCCCAACAATGAGTGAAGTTGTGAAAGTGCTGGAAACCATATTACATATCGATGGGATGAATACAAATTCTACTTCAGATTCTTCATCTGCCGCTAATTTTGAAGTTTCTAAAGGTGCTGCAATGAGACATCCTTACATTGATACTCTTTTTACAAAGAAGGATGATGTTGTTGAGAGTGATGCCTTTGATTACAGTGGAGGGTACACATTTTCATCTGAAGTGGAACCCAAATAGATAGATGCTATACATTTTTTGTTAGACATGTCATTTTGTTTTTGTCTTTTCATTCTCAAATGAAGACATACAATGCTGTATATTCTTTGTGACCTATAGTTTTCTTGTATGGATTGTTTAGGAGGAAATTTAGTAAATCTGTCTATCTCATAGCTACATTGTACAGAAAGAGAGCTCCGGTAGTAGATTTCCTTATTCAGTCTTGTTAAAGGCGTGTATCCGTGTCGTCTGAATTCGATCGAACGATTCACTAAACTTGCATATTGTAATTTTATTTTTAATGTGTATTGTGGTTGTGGAGCTTGAAATCTATAAGTTCATCTTTATCTGGTTTTACCGGGAACCTAGATCTCAAAAGGAGAGGGTATGGGGTGACTTTTACAAATTCAAAGAGAGTAGAGAATAGAATAACAACGATGACACGAATAATAGTAATGAAAATAATAACTTACTAAATAGTTATGGTTCATAGAAAATCACATATAAAATGGTCCACCTTAAAAGTTGTTGACATACTAATGTCATATATGTACAAGTACAGTACTAATAGTTACGGTTCATGCCTTCTATGCAAAATCCAGCATCTATATCCTCTATTCTTGTGAGCTCTTGGTTCTGGTTTCACCTTAATGATGATTATATCAAATGATGTTAACCTTTGCTGATGGTGAGTTTTGAAGCAAAAAGTCCACTACTCCTTTTGGGTATGAATGTATTGGTTGTCATATCAAATTTGGTACCTTGATCCATGTACTTAGCGCTGAGTTTCATGTGTATTTTAGGTGAAGGCGGTTTCATTTCGACTTGTAGTAACTCCAAGTTACAACACAAGGAAGAGAGTTTAACCTTGAATAAATTAGGAAGAAAGGAGAGAACCTATATATGAAATGCAATGAAGGATGAGGAGGATAGTGATACATTTTATTTTTGACAAAAATAAAAGAAAAGAGTAAAAGTGAAGAGCAAAACCTGAAGAGTATCAGAAGAGACGGTCAATGATTTGATATTAGAAAAGTGTAGCAGCCAGTTGAGAAGGACTGCAGATTCGTCTTGGATGGGGCGATTGAATCCGGTGTCTGCATCGATGTAAACGTGTTTAACAGAACAAAGATGGATATGGCTTGGTTTTTGGTTGAGAGATCCAGTAAAAGAAAAGTTGGAAAGCGAAGGAGCAGATATGTTGCACATCAAACTAGCATTGGTATCAAATCCATATCCGTACATAGTCAAATTGACAAGTGTGTCACTTGATATACAAAGAGTTTCAGCATCCTCCACAAGTCTAAAACTTTCAATCACCAAAGTATTCAACTTCTTAAAGGTGGAAAAGGGGCGAGTGCAACCATCATCGCCAGCGCGAAAGTGGAAGAACCTTACAGCCAAGGTGGTTAAAGCAGGTAAATTAAGAGAGTTGGGGAAGTATACTTTGTTAAATACTCCAATACGAACGTGAATAGAAAGGTCAAGAGAAGTTAAAGTTTGAGACGAAAATAAGCAAGATGGAAGTTGGTGAATTTGACAAGTGATGGTGATTCATAATACCTAGACACGATGTGAAACAACGTATTCTACGATACTATTAAGTATTTGGGGTTCTACGGAAACCCCTTTGTCAAGAAACTCGAGAGTGTGGAGTGGAGTGGAGTGGATTCATCACGAAGAGACAAAATTCGAGAGAGTGATTTGGTGAAAGAGTCGATAGAGTTGAAGGGTTTAGAAGTTAATCTAAGGGTTGGAAGATGCTTTGTGAGATAGTTCCATCTTGTTGAGAGTACGCCAAGTTTGAAAAGCTTCTTTGGTGTTCAAGAAGGAGAGAATATCATGGATAATGGAATCTGGTAAGTTGCTCAGTCTGTCTTCTTCTACCTTCTTTTCACTTCTCTTCTTCTTCCTTTTGGGTTTGTGTGGAACAAGAATCATTGCTACAGCATGAATGATAGTGAAGTCGATCGAGAGTAGCAGAATGAATAATAAGGTCCCTGTTCTGTTCCTTAGAACTAATAATCCGGTTCCTCTGCACCTAAACAGGTTCTAAGACAACAACCACAGACCGCATGTATATGTGTTTTTTTTTCTTGTTTTTTGGTCGAAATTGACACTATGTATGTGACTTTTAAATTTTTTTTAGTTTGAACCCCGACACTCACCATGATCAGGGCCGTCTTCAACAATTCAAAGGCCCTACTGCAATTTAAAGAAAAATAATAATATTTTTTTGGGACGTTAATTGGAGGAGAGTTGTGCCTAAAATCAAGAACAAAGTAGGCCCGAAATTCACATCTTCTCCCATGTTAAAAAAAAAATAAAGAAAATTATAACAAAAAATGCACAACCCAGTTTACTATACACATTAATGCTTCCCAGCCACTGAACCAACGCAACAATACATGAAATTCTTTACGGGACTACTATATATTGAATATTTTAAGGCCTTATATGCAAAAAAATATAATTTGGGTCCCCAAAATTTGGAGGCCCTATGCCATGAGCCTGGATCCTCTTGCTTTGGGCCGGCCCTGACCATGATTGTGACTTTTAAATTCAATAACAAATCATGTTTTTTTTACGTAACTGAATACAAAATCGTGTTTTTTAAGATAATCTTTTACCAATATATAACAAATATAATAAAAATTCTTATGTTTTCCAATAATACAAATAATATAACATTTTTAAAAACAAATTTGTTTAAAGATATAATCAGAATAATGAAAAATTCAGCTCAAAAAGGCCATATATTCGCTATATATATTGGTAAATGGCAAACCTTTCCCATAGATCAATTGATAGTGTGACAATTTCATATGTATTTTGAAGGTTGTTCTATATGTCCATAAAACATCATCCAACTTTATTGACCAATCCATTCTAAATTGTTCAATGTTTTCTCTAAAATCTGCTTGATTTGTCGGTTGGATACTTCAACTCGCTCGCTTGTCTGTGGGTGATATGGTGTTTCCACTTTATGCATAACATTATACATAGCTAAAAGTTTTGCTAAAACTATGTTGCAAATATGTGTACCGTCGTCGCTTATGAGAATTTTGGGCACCCCAAACTTGAGAAAGATATTCTTTTTCAAATAGTCTGATAGATATTTAACAAGTGTACCAAAACTATCGAAGTAATAATAAATTTGTTTTAACCAAGATTGTTATTAACTTTTAGTTAGCAATTTCATTGATGTAAATGATGTGTTGAAATTGGGTTGCCCTAGGAAGATGGTTTGGTTGTGTTGACACTCTGTCATTACTAGTTTGGTAGACATTTTTTATGTAACTTTTAGGATAATTTAGCAAGATAAAAGGAGCTTAAAGCATAAAAAGGGAAGAAATTGGATTTCCAGCAAAAGTACAATTTAGGCGCTGAATCTAAGCATTCGGGCACCGAATTCCAGCCACCAGAAGAAGAGTTTGCTACGTAAAAAATCGGGCCCCGAAATAGGCAATTCGGGCCCCGATTTTGATAGACTGGGCACGCGTTTTATGTAACTTAAGGAGGTTCAGGCACCGAATTTTGGAGTTCGGGGGCCGATTTTCACAGGCCTATATAATGAAAAATCTATTTTTAGAATAAGGGTTCACAAATTTTGAGACCTAAAGCATATTTTGGAGCAGAAGCTTTGCAGATCTGGTGGGCAACCATCACAACTCATAGTCAATCATCCAATACATGTATGAATCATTTTTCTTATGTTAGTTAGCTTATACTATAACTATGAGTAACTAATTCCTTTGTGGTTAAGCTTGAGATGAATCTGATGTAATCCTATGGGAACCCTAATTTGTTGAACTACTTTGAATTTCACTGAAAGTTTAATCTTTATTCATATTACTTTTTGTTTAATGTTTTTTGTATGTTTATCATCGACTACTGACCCTAGCTTTATGAACATGCAAATTGATCGTAGAGATTGAATGACCACTGACCCTGGCTTTTGACTCTGAACTAGGTAATAGGTTTAACCTAAGTAATCAAGCTAGATATAGATCATTATTAGGTTATGACATATGGATTAACGTTCTTTTAATACCTCCAACAGTTTTGAATTCACTTAAGAGATTAAGGGGTTGCCACTTGCGGGGAGAATTCTAGGTTAAGGGATTGGGTAGAGTTACTAAGTTAATCTGTCGTGAAACTAAATAATCATTGTTTGAACTAGGAGTGCAAATTACCATAGGAGAGCTTCAGAGGATTCGAAGGTCTTAACCATACTTCTCTCAAATTTTCTAAAATCAATCTTTTATTGTTTTTAATCCGTTTATGTTACAAAACCACTCAAATGCCTAGGACATCAATATAAATTTTATACATCCTTCTTACTAATGAAATTGCTAAGTAGAAATTAACAACGGTCCTCGTGGAAACGAATTTTTATTACTTCGATTGAATTTGGTTCACTTGCTAAATATCTATCAGGTTGCATAAAAGTAAGAAAAAAGTGTGATTAAAGTTGGTTTGAAGTTTAGATTTAACAAGTGATTAAGCCTTTGAATCATCTATTCTCACTATAAGTGATTTGCACCTCTTCTCTCTCAATGTTCGCCTAATTTTACGACGAATTAACACAATGGTTTTGATCAATCTCTTGGGTAAAAACTCTTTCCTAAAGTTATAATCTCTTAAGTTGATTCATAACCGTTGGAAGCATTACTAGTTCGTTAATTCCTATATTATAACTCAACGATTTTCTATCTCTAGCTTAATATGTTAAGTCAAATAGATTCACTAGGTCATATTTAACAGCTATGGCTAGTAGTCAATCAAATTCCAAGAACAATTTATATAATTAAAAAATTAGGGCTAGTAGTCATACAAAATCACATAAAAAGCATTAAGCACAAGTGAAACAGAATAATACTTGGATTCCATTGATGTCAAAGAGAGTTTATACGAATCACATGATTACAACTTACAATAGATTCATCTCATGGCTTAATCAACAAGGAATTAGTTACTCATAACTAGGACAATCAGATACAGAGGAATATTGAAACATACATAAATCAAGATGAACTATGACTTGGTTTGAGATCCACAACGTATTTCTAGGTCTTTTGTTGCTTCTTATGCTCTGAAGTCTCTAAAATATTGAACTCTTGCTTTGAATTCACGTTTGGCTTTTATAGAAGCACTTTTGAAACGCTTCCAATGTGCCATGTTACAGGTCCAATGTGCCACAATTGTTCATATTTTCAAAAACCAAATTCTGACGCTCCTCCAGACGTGCCACATTACAGGTCCAACATGGCGCGATATATCCAGTAGCTGAAGCTACCCAAGTCTCATCAAATTTGTGCAAAACTTGCTCAGTACATAGACATATGATAACTTAACACTTCTAACAACTATCAGCTTATTTCAGCATGTAATTCATGAAAAAGACTCTATCTTGCTAAAAAAGGAATAAAAAAAGGACTAAAAACAATAGTATGACTTAATGTCATCACAACCCCAAACTTGCATCGTTCCTTGTCCCTAAGGAATCTACTTCTAAATGGGAAAATAACAATAATATAATAGCTTACCAATCAATGATATTTTCAAAAGTTCAACCACTGGCCGGTGTAATAATGTACCGGATGCCTTGCTCAAACCTTCTTACCCACAACTCCTCACACAAATTTGAAAAGGGTTCCCACAGTCGATATGCAAATCTGTCATATTACCATAGGCTTGAAGCATTTATAAACAGTAAATCAAAATCAATGTTAAGTACACACTTTTAAGGACTTTTTGGGTTATAATAGGACTTAGGTATAGGTGCGATATTTTTGAGAAAGTAGGGTTAAACAAACAATGGAGTTAAGCTCATTCTACTTTGTTAACGGTGAAACAAATCAAATCCAAATCCCCCCAAATTATCAACAATTTAGTGCTAGAAAACTTTTTTATTATATTTTTTTCTGAGACATAAGTACAAGTTTTGTCTCATATTTTTTTCTACATAATTTGTGTGCTTTTTATTTTCTTTTCAAGAGACATCAATTTTTCATCTCTAAGTTCTCCGGTACCCCTACCCTAAATCTAGAATGATGTTAGTTTTAACATCAACCCAAACTTAAAATTTCACACAACCTAAAGAGCTTAACTACAAAACAAATTTGGCGCTAACCTCAAGTTTGTCAAAGTTTGGTCTGGAGGTAGGTAAAGTCTGACAAAAAAATTCAACTAGAAATCGAAACTCGGATTCTCCTAAGAAATTCATCCTTTCGTAAAGTTTATTAACCAATTGTTTAATTCTAAAAAGTTTCATTATTATACAAAATTGACTACTTAATGTTTTTTTTTACTTGTTTATTTTTCAAGTGTTGTTTATAACATTGTATTGTTAATCTTAGAACTTATCTTATATTGCTCTATCTAGTTAAAATTCTTGTCTTAAAATATTAATAACTAATTTTAAAGAAATATATATTATTGTGTTCACAAAGGCATTGTCGCGATTTAAGTATAAAATCTACTATGTCATGTAATCATGAAGTGTGCGACAAAAACATTATATTGTTATATATCATATTTTTGTTAAGGAGTTTAGTTCTATAAATTCATCTCATAAGATGAATAAATTGAAATTTTCCATGAAAATAGCTCATTCGATAGAGACATTGTATATGTCACATCTTATCTTTATCTCACTCTATATTTTTATTTTTAGGGAATCTCACTCTATAACTTATATTTGACATAATCTATCCTAATAATAATAAATAATATTAATTTTCCTTAAAAAAATAAATAATATTAATTTAGTCTATTAAAGAGAGTCAAGTGGTGACCAATATTAACACTTTCATCTTTTTAAAAAGCTAACATCAATTTAACCCATTAATATGCAGGGATATTGCATATTAGATGCAGGGGCCGGGTTCGAACTCCGGACATCTCACTTCTCCATAATTAAATTGTGTGAGTTCTAACCACTAAGCTACTTGATAAAAAAAAAAATCAATAAAAAGGAATACTATTAATTTAGTCTTTTACTTTACAACTTATTCTTCATATGTTTTTCATATAAACTTTTTGTTGTTGAATGATTTTTAAATCAACTTGCATATAATTACAAAAAGAACAAATTAATAGTACTAATTAGCATTAGTCAAAAATCAATGTGAAATCAACATTTTGAGGTATAAAACTAGAATACAGTTAATAATAATTAATTAAAGGTTATTCCTGATAATTAAAGGTTATTACCCTAAAAAAATAATAAGAACAAAAGATAATGGAGAAATATTTTTAAATGCATATTTTTGTTTGGTGTATATATATAGTTTCTCTTTCTCTGATGCGATATAAAAAAAAAAAAAGTTGGATCAATAAAAGTTAATGTATTTGATCTAAATTTTGAATCAAATACATCCACTTTCGTGACTTAGTTTGATTTTATATATAAGATCAAATGTAGTATATACTAGTTGACTCAATTTTCTTTTATATATTCAAATTTAGTAAGTATTAAGAATCAAATTACATCGATATAATGTTTTTTTTAAGAAGCTAAATTAGCTCACTTCAATTGGCGACAAAGAGAATCAAACCTGAGACCTCTGAGAGAAGCACACTCTCAGGTCCCAAGTCAATACCACCAGACCAACCCAAATAGGTTACATCGATATAATGTTATACTAATATAAGAACACTCAATACCATTTTATTTGATACATATTTCTATAAAAATTTAATGATCAGAACGAATGTACATATTAGATCATCTATATTGCTTATAAAAAAACATTGACCATCTTTACAAATATTTACATAAATATAAAATTATTTAATATATTACTAAGGTGCATAAAGATTGTCATGAAAGTTTCAAAAGAACCATAGCAAAATAAAATGAGATTTGACCACATAAAGATACCAATTAAATTCACACACCTTTTTTAATGAAAAATGTAACCTATATACAAAGAAATAGTACATTAATGAAAAGAAATACATGTATTTACTGAAATGTATTTGGTTGAAATATAGTACCAAATACGTATGAAATAAAATTCCTAAATTTTGTGCTATAAATACTCACCAACATAGTGAAATCACATTCTCATGCCACCTTAGACCATATACTCCTAACCCAGACGGTGTGTTGTGTTGTGTTGTGCTCGTGCATTGCCCATCTCCATTTCAATTTGCCACACTCTCTTCTTTCAAATCAAAAAAACCATATACTATATTTTTGAATAAATCAAATAACCATATAGTATAGTATAGTAAATAAACATTTTATCATTTCATTTCATATTTTATATAAAATATAAGAAAACCAAATATCCCAATCGCTTTCCACCCATTTTTCTTTTCCTTCCGTTTTCCTTTCTCCGATTCATTCTCAGAGGAAAGAAAATCAAATTTCACCATCATCAATTTCAATCTTCAATCATCAATGGATCTCGGGTTATTCCTGACCGTACAATGATTCTGGAGGTTCAATTTCACGATGGGATTAAAATCCGTTGGTAAATTCCTCAAATTCGTATCGTAGTATTGTCAAAAAAATTGGGGATTTTGGGGTTACTTTTTTTTTCTTTCTCCCTTTAATTTATGATGTTATGAGTGATGAGAGTGGAATTGGAATTGAAGAAATTGGGAAAAGGGAAATTTTGTGAGTTGAAATTGAAAATTAGGGTGTGGGTTGTGTCTGTTTTTGGGTGATGGATGAGGTAGTTAGACCTGTTGGTAGTAGTTGTAGTAGTGAAGTAGAGCATACTCAGTCTAGAGATACTGTTGTCGAAACGGCGTCTTCCTCTGATTCAGGATGGCGTCCTAGGGAGCTTGCTTTTGCTCCATTTGTGCCGCGGGGCGATGAACAACGAGTTAATGCTGCTGGAAAGTCCTTAAAGTTGCGTGCTTTTGTGAGAAAACCTGTAAGTTTATATTTCTTTTTGTGGTTTTGGTTACTTATGTTTGTTATTGTTGTTAATTGTTACTTGCATTGGTGTGTGATTTTGAATTAGTTTGTGTTTTTGGAAATGGTTGTGTGTATTGTGACCAGATTGTTGCTTTGACAGTTTTTGACTTGAAAGGTGTTTTTTTTTTTGAGTGAGAAAGTTGTTTTTTTCTCTTCCTGTGTGGGTGAATATAGAGTTTTATTGGAGGTAATTTATTTTTTTGGTGCAGTTGTCGGGTGGTAAGTAAAGTTCGGTAAAAAATTGTTCCACCCAGGAGTTAGTCGGAGAGAGTTCTTCGAACCAATATTGTCAATGTTGGATGGCCTAAAATTTTAAAGTAAAAACCTTTATCTATGGTAATTAATAATCCGAATAATGAGTCAAAACTCCTATCTGTGGATATCTATCATTCATAGGTTGATAGTAAGGTCCATAAAATGCTTTGTCGGTATGCCCTTAGTCAATGAATTTTTCAATTAATGTCTTGAAGGAGCATTAGATGTGGTTATCAATAAACACGTTAACTAACTATTTGGTTTATCTTTCGTGATGTTCCGGTTTATCTGATGTTGTTGTCTTATCTGGTTGGGTTGGGTTAGATGCTAAGGGCCAATTTGTGGCTTAATCTTACCGTTGCTTGCATTGGAGGTATCCGAATCATGATGTAAGGTACCGTTGGTTGAGTGATGTTTACTTAAGGTGGGGTAATGAGACAAAAAAACGTGGGGAATGGAAGTTCATATTGTTGTTGGTAGTAGTACCCGAGTCAATAACCCATGATACCTAAGATATTATACTAGGATCGTTCAAGCATTGGAAATTGAAGTTATTACTAGTTGTGGCTAGAAAGCAAGTGTAAGAAGGTTTATTGAGAGAAACAATGAGGTCCTGTAGGTGCTCCAACTCAGAGTTATATCAAGGGTTGGTACTTCCTTATTTGCATGCGACTTCACTATGGGATCGGAGTTTGAGGCAATCTGATTGATCTAACTGTATTGAATGTTGTGGAAATGGATGGACCTGAGCTGGTTTGTTCTTGAAGACTTGGTAGTTTCATTGTCAGACATGTAGTACTAATCCGGTGATAGTGAGATCAAAGAAGCTTTGTAAGGAGAGTCAACCTTAACTTTAGGAGACAGCCTCGTAGACGATGTAGATGAGCAAGTCAGGAATGCCATTGCGGTGAACATAGGAAGAACATGCCTCACATATGATACCAAAAGAAGGCACACGGTTCTGACTTTTAGGCAAACCGGATGGCGCATATGATGGCGGCTGATGGCATGTCTCTAGTATTTGATCGAATTGGGGGGATAACCTTGGTTGGTGCATTGATATGGTAGATGAGATGCATACATTTGGGCAGTCATTTGCAGGATCTACTTTCTGTGTGTGGGTGTGCTGATGATGTGGTTTGCTTGAAAGCTTTGTTGGTGACTAAAGCATGTTCAAACTGGAGTCCAGTTAGAAGATATACTTATTATAGTTTTTTTAGGAAGTAGGGTAAAGGCTAATATGGATGCATACACACACACACACATAGAGAGAGAAAGAGAGAGAGAGAGAGAGAGAGAGAGAGAGAGAGAGAGAGAGAGAGAGAGAGAGAGAGAGAGAGAGAGAGAGAGAGAGCGTGAC
>Ga0228711_1000830_pt1 | contig 41810 bp, 27 predicted proteins | sample MedpolnodulmetaG_2_FD_177996 | JGI IMG/M metagenome (GOLD analysis project Ga0228711, IMG submission 177996) | Root nodule microbial communities from Medicago polymorpha collected in Santa Monica, California, United States - brown nodules | ecosystem: Host-associated > Plants > Roots > Nodule...
AAACCAATTTCCCCCCCCCCCCCCCCCCCCAAGGAAACTCCTTGCCTTCTTATCTAACATGTTACATAATTAGGATGATAGTGAAGTTGCATGGTATAAATAGGAATTGTCGTTGTAATAGGCTTCACTAGGCATGCTCGATCTGCTTTATTCAAGAGATTTCCTTTCTAAGATGCTAGCCTTTTTGATACTTTATTAACGATGTCGTTGTATACATTTTGAGAAACCCGACCCTTGACAAGAGGAAAACCAAGGTAATGTCCCAAATCTGCTACAAATTTAATGGTTGAAATATTTTGTATATCACGCTTTCTTTCCCCTTGAACCATCCTGGAACACACAACTTTTGACTATAAGGTATTAAAGAGAGCGACCTGGTCGTGACTCAACCTAATAACAACTTCGGTAGATATTCTCTATCAAAATAGAATTTGGGAATCCAAATACAACAGTTTTGAAATCCAAAAACAACACAATACTCCTTGACCATTCATACTATCTCCATAAGATGACATGAACCTTTGTATGACAGGTCATGTGTGGAACACTGACATCATTAACGACTCTGAAGAAATGTATGAAAGAAAATGAGAGAATGTGAGTTGTAATGAGAATTTGTAAAGAATGAGCGGGTGTTTACAAGTACAATACATACATAGACAATTAAGGGAAGCTAAAAAAGGGGTCAATATTGTTGACCAGTTAAAAAACACATGTTAAATGGCCCTAGAAACAACCAGACTTGCTTACCAAGCCGCTATACTCATTCTGGAATGGTTCGGATTACATAATTTGAAATTATTCCTAGATTATTTCGGATTTTATAATCTGAACAACCAAGTACAAGATTATTTTATGGTCCACGTTGCACTGACATTTTATGTGCTCTACGACGCATATAAGCTTCTATAAATTGGCGAGTTTCGTTCATTTACAAACCACACCACATAACCATAAACACTTATCCACTAGATATAAACATCAAGCTAATTGCAGTGTACTATAATGGGGGAAACCTAATCTGTTTAGGTCCCAAGTTGATGTCACACTGTCTGGCTTGAAAGACTATCTCGACCAAATTAACGGTCATCTCAACCACATAAACACGGACATTATTAAGTATCGCCGTTTGCCGGTGGGCTCAAATGGAAGTGTCCAGTTCACCCAGATGAAGCTCCGGAACAACAATGATGTAAGGACCATGTTCTCTATATCTGGTCAACATAGTTCGAAGGGTCGATTGAGTTAGACTCTTCCTTTGTCAGATATTTCTTAGATATTCAGGAAAGTTTTGTTCGATCAGGATCTACGAAGAAATCAAGGCTTGCATGGATAAACCAGATGAAAATTTAAGTTTTGTTGATCAATAATCTTTTGTGTATTTTATTATGTTGTTGAAATTATCTTGTTGAAATTGATATGTATGTTGTTGTTGTAGAATTTGATTAATTGCCAACTTTTTAAAAATAAGTGTTAGGGACACGGGATAATTTGAACCCTACCAATCCTCCAAACCTGAAGTTTTAACACATTATAAGTACATTTCAAATTATATAATCTGAACCATATCATAATGTGGTTGTGACGTTACTAACAAGGTTTAGACGGTTTGTGATATGTTAAATTCATTTTTGGTAGGTTTGAACATTTTAAATGTTTCCTTTTTCAAATTACCATAAGAAAAGTTATAGTCTTCAAACATTTTATGGCTGTATAAATAGTCACGCCTTCTTCCATATTATCATTCACTATTGTTCCTCTTTTGTTTCTGAAAAACCTACCCAGCTATATCATCAATCAGACCTTTACAATAAGATTCTACCATAATTTTTCTGATGCAATCATCTTTTGCATGTTTCACTGTTGGAATCACCAGCAAGATTTCCTCTTCAATCGTCTTATTATACCTTTCATCTTCAATGTTATAATTTGAAGGTAAAACTGTTTATATTTAAAGGGTTTTGCTCGAAGCACCCATGAAGGTGTTTTTAGCAACCCACACTTCAAAGTGTGATTTCCACTTTTTAGTTATTACTTTGCTAAAAGACACTTTCATAAAAATTAGTTGGTGTTTTTTAACAAATGCTCATAGAATAACTTGTTAAAAAACACCTTCATAAAATGTGTCTTCTAACAAAACCCATATTTAAATACATCAAAAGTGAATGAAAAAAAATCGAGTGTAAAATCAATTTTAAAACTCGAAGGTATAATTTCTAGATTCAAATAAAACAATTCCGAAAAGAGAATCAATTCAATTATACTTTTAAGGAATTAAACATGTTAAAATTACACACCTAGAATGAACTTTGGCTCCTCCAACCAAGAAACCAAATGTACATCTAATATTTTTCAAATCAAACGTACATATACCACGTAACTTTATAGATCATTTTCACATTTATCTTGGTAGGCGAACAACGTGATCCACCACTTACCTTCACCAAACTTTTATCAGATTAATAAATCCATTATCTATGGATTGTCCTGTCCCTATCCAATGGTTCAAATTTGTGAATCAAGATCATATATCAATATACTCAAATAATATGTCCACACCCGTCCCCGTAATTAACTTCCATCACGTGGTACGACGATACCTCCTTGGTACAAACCTTAAATACACATTAATCATTAACTTTTTTTAACAATTTATATTAAATTATTTTTTAATATTATGACTTTTTTTTTGACAAGTTTAATATTATGACATGAACTATAGTTAACCACATTACTCTAGTTCGAGGGGATTGAAATCGTATTCCTTAAGCAATATCTTTGATTCAATTAGTTTTTTTTTTTGTAAAATAAAAATATAATTAGAAAAATATCTTTGATTCAATTGATGTAAGAAGAAGAAAAATACAGGGAGACTCCAATAAAAGTGGTAAAACAAATTCTCATTCTCAAACATATATTAATTAACAGCAAAGTCTATAGATATTTTACACTAATAATTGGTTATTAAATATTATTCACTATAAATAATTAGTCCCACGCATAATAATATGACAACCATAATAAACAATTTTGTGTTTTTCAACCATAATAATTGTTTCATATGAAAAATACAAGTTGGGAATTAAGACCTTTAACCGTAACTTCCTAATTGTGTACAAAATAAATCCCCTCAAAAATAAAAATTGTGTACAAAATAAAAAGATCTCACTATCAAGAGTGGACCTCTACAACTTTTAAAATAAAATATCATCCCTAAAAAAAACTTTTAATGAAATATCATGTTGTATTTCACTCCTTATTTTTTTAAGTCTATGTTAGGGGATCGATAATAAAGTCAACTTCACACCTGTCCACTTCAATAGACTTAGAATGTGGACCACGTGAACCCCACTCCATCCTTACATCATGTCTTTTATTTTCTTGTATTATAGTCTTTGAGTTACATCATTTACTTGAATTATTCTTGCATTATCTTTTATAAGATGAATTATTCTTGCCACAAAATAATAAAGACGGGTTGTTCTTTATCATTATACTTGCTTTCATATTTCTAGTTGCCACAGTTCTGCCAAACTATAGTTTGTATTGTAGTGCCTTAAAAAGAAGTTTAAATTGGACTGGAGTATTCTAAATTTCTAATGAAGCATAAATTATTATACTTATGTGAATGTGTCAAATTCGTTGTTGTTTGAGACGGCTAGAGTTATAAATTGTAGGACCAGTAGAATTTTGTTTGCGTATCTGAGATTGTCTATTGGAGGAGATGCGAGAATGTTGAATTTTCAGGTTCTTGAATTCGTTGTTATTTTGCTTTTAATTATCACATGTAGTTGCTTAATCCTTTGTCGAGCATGTGTTAATATATACTTTGTGGACTCTTTTTTATAAATTAGTGATTAGTAATTAGTTGTTAATATATTACAAATTTGTGGTTCAAACTCAAGACATTTAACTCTTTCAACTCCTTTATTATTAGCTCAAATCAATTGACCTACGGAATCTTCAATTACAAGTAATTATTCTTCACATAATTGTAACTAATTTGTCTTTTATATATGACGTGAGTTTCATATATGCAATTCAATAAACATTATCGAAAGTAATCTGCATATGAAATCCATTCATATGTGCAATTGTATGAGCCTTAATTATATATTCATTTAATTGTTGAATGGATGTTAGTTTCAACTTGTGCATCTCCCGAATTATCGACCCTACAAGTACTTTTCAGTTGCTAGTACAATAGAACAAAAAATAATTAGCAAGAAAAAAACGTGGGATTTGTATTTTTGTTTTTTGTTCGTAAATTTTAATTTCTATCATTGTTCTTTCTGAAAGAAAAAAAAAAAAGAAGTGGTCCTCGTTCTCTCGTCCATTTCAGAGCTGAGACACACGTTTCAGAACCTTCTTGTCCAAACAACACAATGCAACTTAGGAAAAAGATAATTCTATTTTAATACACAGTATTTAATAATACCTCTCCCCATTACCTTGTCTTCTGTTTTCTTCGTTCCTACAAAAATATTTATATGAAAAAGAAATATTTTAAATTTATTGACTTACTCACAAAGTAAAACCAAATAATAACGTAGTACTATTAAATACAATTTTTAATGATAATTTAAAAGGGGATGATTTGGCGAAATTAACCTTAAATCACTAAAAAACGTGGTGAGTGGTGACCGTTAAGATTTGGAAAGAAAAAAAAAGAGAAAACAAGAAAAGACTAGAGTTTCGATAGAGTTGATAGTATTTTCTCTAAAATTATTTTAACATTAGTTGAAGCATCTGAATACTGAATACTACTTATTCATTATATTGTATTCTACGCATAAAAAATTGTTTAATTTATTTTAACAAACACTAAATAAATCAATCTGAGTGTTAAATTTCAACCCAATTAAAGTAGAAAATAGAAAAGTTTTTTCTCTCAAAAAAAAATAGAAAAGTTTTATGAAAATATACTAATATATAGTTTAATACCTTACAAGGTTTTTTTTTCTTCATGACCTTAAAAAACACTTGTTAAAGTTTTAAGCATAGTAAATGTTTTTTTAAAGGAGAACATAGTAAATATTTATATTTATTGAAAAGGATAATTTTTAAATTATCAATACACTCTGTTTGTTTCTCTCAAATGTGTGTTTTTTTTTTTTTTTGAGTAACTCTCAAACGTGTTGTTTATGAGGTCACATGCCGCCACCGTTTATAAAAATGAAGTTAATGGTTGTAGCTTATATTCAATCCGGGATTCATTATATTTTCTTTTTTACGGAAAATAATTTATATCATTTCATTAAAAATCAGATCAGTAATATATGTTGGAATATCATCAAAGACATGAAAAGTTAGTATTAGATGTGGCTACCTTAGCTAAAGTATGCGTAACCTCATTCGCTTGCCTCTTAATGAACTCGACATGAGAGTTTGTTAAATACGTGCTACAGAAATGGATGCTAATAGAACTAAATTCGTTGACATCTCCACGACCTTTGTTGAAATAATCAGCTACTCTTTTTGAGTCAACCTCGAAATCAACATTTGTGAGTTGAAGTTCATGTATCCACCGAATCGAATGATGTAATCCTAGGGCCTCCCCAACATCAACAGAGTAAACCGGAGTAAACCATATTGTTTTTGAGTGGACATGATTCCCATCTAAGTCTCAGATCCACATACCCAATCCTACCTTATTAGTGGAATTTGAAAAAGAGACATCAATATTACACTTATACCTGCCAACTCTTGGTTTCCTCCATTTGAAATCAACATCCCATTGTGGTGGGAAGTGCTTGGAATGGAAGCTATATTTTCCTGTCTTGTAGGGTTTTGCTTATGATTAGCATTTCTCCAACCTTCTAAAAGGTGTTTTGCTCTAACCAGGATTGTAACAGTCGAGTCTGACACTTGTTGCCACAATTTGAGATTTCTAACTTTTCAAATACTCCACATTATGGTTACGATGGTCTCAATCTGAGCTGCAGACAACCTTTGCAACATATTGAAAATGATATCAGGAGCATTATCAAATTGATTCGGAGACAGATTCATTACATTATATGAGCCTAATCTCATTTATTGGACCCATTTGATATTTTCTTAACATCAACCCGATTGATTGTCAATTGTTTGTGCTTTAAAAATAAGAGCATTGATTTTCAATATTATAACGTTATAAATATTGCTCTATTTTTAATAAAACATGTCCGATCCGTGTCAAGTCTTTTTAAACCTTAAATTAATGATTATACCAATTTAATGTCTGGTTCGGTTGTTTTTCTTGATGATTATGCCCGGTCCGATTTTAATCATGTTGATTATTACCACCCAACCAACCTCTAACAATACTCTTTATTAAGAGAAAAAAAAATATAGTATATTTTTTCTGTATGTAAAATAACACTAAACATTTTTGATCAAAAAAATTCATTATCAAATCTTTTGATTATAAAAACCCATGTGTTTTTCCAAAAATATCATTCATGTGCCCCATGTCTCATTCATAAAGTAGGTGAGGTCATCATTATATGCAAAATATTTAAAACCAAACAGCAAACAACATTAAATTTTGGGTTCCACTCAATCTCCATACATACTTATCCCATAACAGCCTAACCCAATCCTGTCATAGTTGTCCTGTCTTTGTCCTTGTGAAAAAATGGAGCAAGAAAACCAACATTCAATGATGATTGTGCATGATAATGAAGAACAACAAGAAGAAGTAGAAGAATTTTCTTTGAAAAGAACCTTTCCACATGTCAAGGACAATAACAACAACGTTGTTGTTACAACTGTGGTTGTGACATCCTCTTCTGTTAGCAATGGTGGTAATGGTCATAGCAATGAAACTTCAACAATTGTCACCAACTTAGATGAGTTTTCTTTGCAAAAAGATGAAGATGTTGAAGAGAAAAGAAATGTTGGTGAATGTAACAGTGGGAAAGAAGAAGATTGTGTTCCTGTTGGACTTGGACTAGTAGCTGAGTTTGTTGGAGAAGCCATAAAAGATGATGCTATTTTTGGCTCTGAATCTTCTGATATATTCCAGAACAACAACAGTGTTTACTTTGACAAACAACAAGGTACACTATCTCTTGTTTTTTAGTATGCACTATATATAGTATAGGATTAACAAAGATAATATATATTTTTTAATTTGTTTGATTATATTAAATTATATTTTTCATGTGGTTGTTGCTGCATCACTGTCTGTCATTTATAAATGTTTTGCATTTCTTCAAATTTAAGTTTTAAAGTTTAGTCTTAATTTTTTGTGACATATATTAGTACTAGTTTAACTGTTATAAATTCTCAACTTCTGGATGTTTTTCGGGCTTTTTCGATTAACATTAATTTATCTGTGTTTGTGTAGGTAAATACATTACTAGATCTATAATGGTGTTCCTGACCTTAAATTGTAAGATAAGTAAATTAATTGGAACTAACCCCAATATAAATATGATAGATGTTCTGTGTATGACATCTAACATTAGACTCAAATTTTCTTGGTTAGTTTTTCTTTTCTGATTTTTGGTAAATATGTCATCACATTTATGGCTGAAGGAGTGTGGAAATGTCACCATTGTACATGGTCGACCAAGCGATTCGACAGTTCTACGACTGGTCCCATGTGGAATCTTAAAGGGTACCCTGACTTGCTGATGAATGTCAAAACTTTGATTCAACATGGACCTTGTTTTGTTTGGGAAACTAAAGGTCAGTAGTAGATGCCAAGATTTCTGAAGCACACAATCGCAGTTCTGATGGCCATAGTTGAATAGCCTTTCAATGAGATGGATTCTAAAAGTTACTTCCGTTGTAAATTTGTTGGATGATATTGTGACAGTTAATTTTTCTTTGTTGGCTTTAAAAATTTAGGCCCTGCATAGATAAACAGGTTAATTAAATGCTTATAGCATAAACGCTTATAGTATAATTACTTATGTATAAGCTATTTCTATAGCAAAAGGTAAAATAAAGTCAAACTGTTTCCCTATAAGCTATAAGTTGTTTTTATAAACTATCCTCGAGGGCTTATGGAAATAAACTGAAAATAACTACAAGCTGTTACCATAAGGATGTTGTTTGTCTGTATGTGTGTGTGCGCGCATGCGCTCTTTGCACCGTGAAGTCACTATAATAGTCATATCTTTGGTATTCATTTGGAGAACTATGATTATGTTATCCTAAATTCTTATGTCCATGAACAATCTTATGTTAAAATTTGGAATTGAATCTGGTTTTATGCTTGCAGGCAATGAAGTTAGTGGACTTAATAGAGTTCAATGTGATGCTACCAATCATGAGGAGAGTAAACTTGATGAACAAGTGGAAAATTCAGCTATTCAAAATAGTTTACGCGGTGAAGTTCATGGAATTAATAGAGTTCAAAATGGTGATGTTATTGATCATGAGGAGGGTAAACTTGATGAACAAGCGGAAAACTCAGCTATTGAAAATAGTTTACGCAGCGAAGCTCATGGTCTTCATATAGTTCAAAATGGTGATGCTACCAATCGTGATAACAAAGTTCCTTCCAGTTCAGAATTATCTGTTTTACATAACTCATCCAACAAACAAGCAACACATGCTGTGAATTCTAACGAAGAAAATAAACAGGAACTTAACTCGATAAAAGAAATTGACCAGCAAGAGAAAGAGTTTGATGTTGAGCTAGTAATTGCAAAACAAGAGACACATGATTTGTATTGTCCTAATTGCAAATCTTGCATCACTAAAAGGGTTATCCTCAAGAAAAGAAAAAGGAACATTCATGTGTTAGACAAGAAAGGAAAACGCGATAGATTGGACATTGTAGTTGACACTGATGTGGTTGATCCTGATAGTACTACACATGAAGCTAACCAAGGTAATTATGCAAATGTAACACCTGAAATTACCAGTCTGGATCCACCTCCTGCTCCTGCTGCTGCCGACGATGATGATCATCCTGAGAAAGAAGTGGAAGTATTCAGATGTTTATCATGCTTCAGCATCTTTATTCCTAGTGGTTAGTAGCTTATTTTCTTTTCTATGATGCATAGCAGAATGTGGTCTTTGTGCCTATGTTTTGCTCATTTTTATTTGGCTAGAGGAATAATAACTAAAGAGAGGTGGCAAATTCCTAAGGTTTTGTGACTTATAAAAGCAATTTCAAGCAAAAATATTCCATTTAAGGAGATTTGATAATGATTTTAAGATTATGAAACACAAAAGCATTTGTTCTTGTTGAGGTGTTGGACATGTTTTCAACATGAACATCTGTATGACACTGTCCCTACACTCTTGTTGAATTATTTTTATGGCTGTGGGCATACACCAGAGTCCATACACTTGTGGGGCACTTACAAGCTACAACACTCAAATAAAGGTTGCACTTGAAGGAGACCTCCGTTGAATGAAATTATTGTGGCTCCCACTCCCTATTTTGTGGGGCTAAATGCCAAATTGGTGGGACCCACATGAATTTCACTCAATAATAGTGTACTGGTAAGAGTGTGCTTGAGGGGTTTGTTGCAGGCATTTCTCTTTCAACTCATGCACTACCTCTGTGTGGTGTCCTAGTGTAATTATAGGCATTATTTATGTAAGTGTGTCCATGTTAGGAGTTTGCCTCTGTGTCCTTGCTTCATAGTTCTGACTTCTGAGATGCTTAAAGGCTATTATCAAGTTCTCAACTAAACCAAAAGCTTAAGCATTTGGTGAAGGCTTAGGAATGGTTTTCTATCTCTTAACAATTATCATCCTAACATTTTTCCCTAAATCACTTTTGTACATTCTAAAAGTTTTTCTATGATGCGTCTTGACTGATCTATATATGATGATTGTGTGCTTATCTTATTTATATATCTTAACTTATTAATGTCATTAATTTCGACAGGAAAAGGTTTCAATCTGTTCCGTAATTTTGGTGGTGCCAGCAAGGATGAAACTTCGGAAAATTCTTCAAGTATAGCTGCAAGTAGTTTGCAAAATCCTTCAAATATACCAAGCTCCAGTTCAAATTGGTTCATCTCTTTATTTACTTCAAATAAGAAGAAAACAGCTACTGAACCAGGTTTTTTCTTTGTTCTTTTAATTATAATTACATCGGTACTCCAAGTAAAACCGCTTGCATGATGATGCTTATTTGAAAATTTTATGAATTATTTCTAACAGTGTCTACACTTTCTTGAGTGATTGTACCTTATTGGAACTGAGAAGTATTAAAAAAAGCATGCATTTGAGCAATAATCTTATAGCTTGAAGTCAATTTGACTCGGGACTGAAATTATTTGTAAAGAAATTTGTGTCTCAATTTAATTTCCTGTTTTCTTTATATAGCAGGTGACACTTCCCAAGAACATTCTACCACTGGTCCTGCTGACCAGAACCAGTCAACAATTACTTCACCTTTACTATCCTCCCCTGATATTGGTCATCCAGAAGGTACACTTGGTGATGCTAATCTGATTAAGAATGTCACACCAACGTCATATGTTAATCATGGACGTGAAACAATGAATTCTACTATTTCCTCAAATGGAGTGCAGAGTGTTGTGCAGGATTTCATAGATTTTTCAGAAAAAGAGCAGTCGCTGACCGGAAAACTGAGGACCGATAACAGAGAGAAAAACAAGACTTCAGTGGATACAACAAGTACAAGTATGTTTGAGATTTTAAGATTACATAATTATTATTTTTTTCATATCGGCTGTTTTGAAAGAAAAATCCAGCAAAATCATACGCATACTTAGCTGATCCTAAAACCTGCATAACTGTCTCTTAGTTGGGAACTGGTCCTCTCCAGTGGAAATTTTCTGCTGTGGAATTTCAATCGCTCATTTATCTCTACTGTATGCGGTCAAAGTCGTTGAGACTTAAGACATGATTGAACGATGAAGATTTCCACTAAACTCCCTCCAATGAAATTTTCACGGTCACGGGAGAGGAACTGTTCCCTAGTTTCTTACTGAATTATTCATGTTTACATTCAAACATGTACCAACAATATAAGAAAATATGAAACTTTTGTGCACTTATGCATAATGTACATTTTCATCTTAGACGTAAGCTTTGATACCCTGTCAGTGTAAAAAGGTGTCAACAAATCATTGACAATAGTTGTGATTATAGTCAAATGTTTTAAAAATCTAATGGTTATATTGATTGACGTGTAAAAAACATTTACACTGACAATGTATATGAATAAATTCCTTCATATTACTCTACTATTCATTCCATTGATTCATTTTGTTCTATGTGATGTTGCTCACTTCACTATTTCACTCTGATGCAGATACTGTTGAAGTTACGTCCTCAACGAACTTTTCTAACGGGACGGTATCTGAGTACAAAAGTGTTAAATCAGTAACTACCACTTCTTGTGAAACATTTGTTAATTCTGGAGAAACTGCAAAAGGCGCCATTCTGAATCATTATCAAGAGAAACCTGAATTTCTTGTTCCGACAAGTACAACCGTAGCGTCCCTAATTGTTGAGAAGTTACCGAAAGATGTGAACAAAAAGCCTGAAATTGTTAAGAATGATGATTATAATTCCTCTTTGAGGCAAGGTGGAACACAATCACCAGTTCAATCACTTGACAGCACAAGTCCTGCAATAGATGCTATATTTCCATCAAAAACAGATATTACATTGATTGATAAAGTGCGAAAGGATATCAATGGGAAGATAAATCCTTCAGTTATAAATGAAAATAAAGGTATGCACATGAAATGATTATCTTCGGTTAGCTATTTACCAATAATCTATGTAATAACCAAAGGTGTTATTATGGTGCAGGTGATGTGATTGTTGTTGTTGATGAAGAAGCAAATGAATCAACAACATTGCAAACAGAAGATAATGTTCCAAGGGATGGTGCTATTGTGACAGAATCTCAAAGTCAAGTAGTTATTGGTGAACAACCTAGAAATGAAGTTGGTGAACCAAAAAAGTGGGAAATAGTTAAAAGCATTGTGTATGGTGGTTTAGTTGAGTCAATCACAAGTCTAGGAATTGTTTCATCTGCAGCTAGTTCTGGTGCTACCCCATGTAAGTGTCCAGTTCTGAGGGTTATTGCAAGTCTGCAGTCTTGGATTTATAATTTTGAAAGCTAAAATTTGGTTAGTGATATCCAATTAATTCTCTAATCTTGTGTTTGTTGCAGTGAATATTATTGCATTGGGATTTGCAAATCTGATTGGTGGACTTTTCATCCTTGGTCATAATGTGAGTGGATTTCCATTTACTGCTCAATTTCATAATCACTAATTGTATGATCATTTCCCTCTGGCATTCTTTCTTCATATATTTTCATGAATGAAAACAATATATAGTTGAAAAATAATGTTAGCAGATAGTCTCATTAAGAAATGTTGAACTAGGAATAACTGATATGATATGGTAGGTTGAAATTAAATGGTAGCTAGGGTTTTCTCCCAGCATTACCATGATAACATTTCTTTATGCTAGGATAAGTTATTTGTAAGTATTGCCTTTTTTAGTCTAATCGGCTCTACATCATCACCCTATATGATTAGTGTTTTTTCCAAGGGATTTGGCTTCTCTAAAACGAGCTCTCACTTTAGAGAGTAAACTAAGAAATCTGAACCATTAATGAAAACAATTTAACTAATATCAGTCATTGATTTCATATATATGTACATGTGCATGTAATATCAGCCATTGATTTTTTTATCAACTATTGAAATTTCTTTCTTTTGGTCTTTTTTCCAGCTTAAAGAGTTGAAAGATAGCCATTCTCGAGGGCAGCAACTGCAAACGAATGTGCAAGATCGGTATCAAGAACTACTGGGAAACAGATCGAACTTCATGTTTCACGCCGTTATAGCTGTATTTTCATTCCTAATATTTGGTTCTGTCCCTCTCATTATCTACGGCGTCTTGATTAATAAGAACTACTATGATGAAGTTAAGCTTGCAATAGTGGCAGCAACTTCTGTTGCATGCATCATTCTGCTTACTGTTGGGAAAGTTTACACAAGAAGACCACCTAAATCCTACATCAAAACTGTGTTATACTATGTCTCAATGGCACTTGCAGCCTCAGGACTATCTTACATAGCAGGAAAACTACTCAAGGATCTTTTAGAGAAATTCAGCCACTCAGAGTCAGGTTTTGCTATTAACATGCCAATATCAGACACAAGTATGGAAACAACATGGATGTCTTCCTGAAAGAGATGAGAGAATTAGAACTTCAGAAGGAGCTTGGGCTTCTTAGACTTAAGTACCGTTTGGTCAGGCTTTTTTTCGGTTTAAAAACTACTTTAAAACAAAGTTAAAATAAAGCTCTTTAAGAAAAAAGCTAAAGCTGTTTGGTTTCTTTATTTTTTTTAGTTCTAAAGTTATTTTTAAGTTAAAAGTTGTTTGGCAAAATATTATACAAAACTTTGAATTTATTATGAATTAACATAATAAACGAAAAAATGTTTAAAATATTATGAATAGTTTGTTTCTTCTTTTTCAATTATACATAGAATACCATATTTTTGGTGTCATTTAAAAAGATAAGAATTTATATTATATGATATTATATTTGTTACATTGTTGGTGTCATTGAAAAAGATATGTTTAGTTTTTTAAATAAGAAAAAGATATGCATAGTTTGTTACAATATAAATGTGTAAAATATATATAAGTATAATTTTTTTAGGCATCTATACTTGTACTATTAATTAAAATCAAAATTTTATAAAAATAATTATACGCATTACACAACCACTAAAAAAATTATATGCATCAGCGTAACAAAAAAACAGACATACGGACATAAAGTATTACTCTAAACGTTAATGTGTGTGTGTGTTTGTGAGGTTGAAGAAAGAAAATAAAAATATTTGGTGTCATTCAATGACAACATGAATAAAAATATTTGCGAGGTTGTGATGATTGAACGATATTGAAATTAAATATATAAGTGATAAAAAAGATAATAAAATTTCTTCAAAAATAGATAATAAAATTAAATGGACCCTCATTCAAAAAAAAAAATATGGACCGGTTCAAAAAAATTAAATTAAATTAAATGGAAGAAAAAAGCAAATTGAAATATAATATTAAAAAATAAAAGAAAAAATATTAAAAAATAAAAGAAAAGGTTATCAGCGTGAGTTGAAGAGAGTGCTTGTGAAATAAAGTGAGTTGAAGAGAGTGCTTGTGAAATAAATTGCGGAGAAGTAGTTTTTTGAAGTAGCATTCAACAACTTTTGGTTAAAACTCATTCCATTCAATTTTATGCATTCTAGAAAAAGTACTTTTTTTTAAAGGTACTTTATTGATATTGTGTTTGACATAACTTCTTCTTAAAAATGTAGAGAAACTGAAGGAAAAAAAAAAAGCAGGGCCAAACGGTGCCTTAGAGGGATCTTCAAAGGGAGTTCTTTGAGGAACTTTGTTAGAAAAAAAAATATACTCCCTCTAATCTTAAATATAAATAAAAAGTCGAATATATCTGGTCCAAATATGAGCCAAAAACATTTGACTTTTTGCTTATACCTGAGACATGGAAGTAGCATCTACATGTGGTACTAACAATCAACCTTTTTCATTTGATGGTTCATCTTAAGTTTTGTTTTATTGGATTCTTGTTAGTGAAAATAGAAATAAGTAAAGGAAAAAGATGTACGTTACAAAAGTGCCCACGAAAATAACGATTAAGTATTGTATTTGGATAAAATTCTCTTACAAATTCAAGACAGGTATATTTCTCAACTCAACATAGGTTGCTCCACTGGATTATAAGTATTGTATTTGGACCCCCATCACTCCTTTCATACCTCACCCAAGACACAGTCATTCTATTTCTAAAGATCTTTCATTTTTCCTCTTGTTGAAAACCTTTTCTTCTAGACTCATTTTTCTTCTCATAATAGTGAATTTTCTTCCCTTACTTTTAATTTTTGAAAAATGCTAACGAGTGCCCTAAAAACACTCTTTAACAACCTTCAATAATAAGATTTTATAGAAATTGACGCATTCAACACATTGAAAATCGAACAATTTAACATTTTCTATAAACATTTTCGTAATTAGGAATCCAGCACTCGTTACCCTTAATTTTTTTTTCTTCAAACAAGTTGAGAAATTTTCCTCCCTTTCTTTCCATCCTCAAAAGCCATTCCATCCCAACTTTCAAACAAAGTCTAGAGATATCAACTCCTTTCAACGAGATAGAAAAACTTACCAACCTATTTTACTAAATTGAGAAAAATACACATACCCAATTATGCTTTTAGACGTAATTTAAAACCTGTAAAACTTACATTAACTATCTATGTGCAAGAGCATCTAAATATGTGCCTCATGCACATGATTCACATGCTTAGTAAGAAATATCTTAAAAAAATTTCAAAAATTGTTTCATGAAAATTTTCAATAAATTTTAAAAAATACAAAATAAGTTGATTCGAGAGCACAAAAGTCTTGGCAAAAAACGGTAGATAATGTCATATGGTAATCACTGCCTTTTACAAAAATTTAAATCTTGATTTAAACTAATAATGCACTCTCAAGTAAATCACACTGAAAACAAATTCATTTTGGAAGTTTTGCTCTTATTAAGGCTTGGCAACTGAGTAAAGAAAGATAAGAAAAAGTTATAGGATAAAATGTAAAGCAAAGGAGGATTGAAGTACCAGTGGTAGGAAAATTTTAAAGCTATCATCACACCACTGGTTAGGGACTTATTTTGATCCTTTAACCCGCCGCACATTTACCACTACTGCACTAGTAATCCATGTGAAAGCACAAACAAATCACTTTGTATGCCACCAGAAGGTAACAAGTTAAAGAAACAACCGGGACGCAAACATTATCCAACATCTCATATATTTATTGTACAACATAAACATACATATTGTAAGTTACCAGCATACAGTATAACCTCCCTCAAAAAATAAAAAACATACAGTATAACTTAATACATGTTTGTTACCACATGCAGAATAAACCTGCCTAAGTTGCAAGTGACAAGGACAAAACAATATTGTACAAGATCACATAAAAGTTACAGTTCCCCCAGAAGCTCTCGTAGCAGGTGAGGGGTGAGGACTGAGGACAGGACTATCACAATTCACAACAACCAAGGAGACAAGCCAATAAGAAATCACAAGGTCAGAACAAATTCAACAATACATCAGTTAGACCACACGTGAACCAGACCATGCCTGTTGCCTGTATAGATCTCATTGCGGTCTTCGTCATAGAAAAGAGCAGTAATGTCTTCCAAGGCTTCTCTAACTGTGCTCCTTATTCTGGAGGAGGCCTGCTTTCTCTTCCTTGAATTACAACCATCAGTTGAACAGTCGTCGCCGCAGTTGCATTCCTTTGCAATGGGAAAGCTATTACTTGCCCTTATCTTCGCAAGACACTTACCGGTTAAAATGTTGCTGATATTGATGGATCCGGCTGTATGAAAAAGCAGAAATTGTGAGTAATTTGATACATGCTTCTTTACAACAGATGATACAAATTGATCATGAACACATCGAAAAATTATATCTCTGTCAGGTCAACACGTGAAGCAATTAGCTAAATCACCATTCCAGTTCAATTTCAAACAACAGTTATAATATTGAAAACATCTTATATTTTGGGTATCTTGATTGTTAGTAAGAAACTAATCCTCCTATGAGATAAACTAAAGTACTTTAAAGATATTTTCATAGATTCTAACAAACACCTCTCAAAAAATAAATATTGATCAAAATAAGAAGAGACAAAGTGCATGAGAAAAAAAGAAGAGACAAAATAAAAATAATTGGGAAAGAAAAATGGGGCAGCAGTGCAGAGGGTTACAAAAGAAAAAAGTACCATTTCCTTCAGACAATGACTCATCAGAATCAGCCTTGCAGTATGATATGATGAGATCCTGGTCACTGGTTATGTATATGTTATTTGTGTTACAATCAGGATGCCACAGAAGGTGATCCTCGAAAGAAGTTACAAGTTCTCCACGGAAGTTCCACACAGCCACAGTTCTATTTCGAAAGGTCAGGAACAATTGATTCTCATACAGGAAAATAAATGCAGATGGCGTCATAAATTCCGTTTTGCTAACTTCCGTAAGCTCAAAAGTCCGTACCTAAAGGTAATTAAAAGTAAGATATATGGATGGAGAACAATGTATATAAACCATGTAAAAATGAGAAAATTACTTACATCAAGGATTTGGAGGTTCTCATTTTCTTGCTTGACAAGAAGCTTTTCATTGAACTGCTCAATAAAGTCCACCTTGCTATTCCGATGAATAAGATGGTTGAATGACTTCAAAACAGTACCATCTTCTATTGAGAGGATTTTTAGAGGGACATGGCTGCTTGTTTTAGTATAAATCAACAACATGATCCCCGGACTGATAAAAAAATCATAAACAAGAACGAAGTTGTATAAGGCCCCAAAAATAAACAAAACAAAACAAATAAAGATAAAGCTATCAAGCATTAAAACATGTGATGAGATATCTTTGAAAAAATTGAATTAACATAAACCACAACTACATGGTACTGGCTTGGGTTGTATATTGGAAAATAGAATTCATAAACGCAAATGAAATTACCTGATCTTAATCTCTTGTACATTTTTATCAGCAACAGAGTATAACATTGAATAGTTTTTCAAGTCAAACACCTTGTATATGCTAGAGGGAAAGAAAGAAAGAAAGAAAAAAAAAGAGAGAAGTGTCAATGTACCACCATCAAGAATTATTGAAATATAATAAAATTCATGTACAGATGTTTTAGAACACTAAAATATTTACCTATCCTGTGCAGAGTATGTCAGTACTTTCCCATTTACATCATCAAACTCTACAAAACCTGGCCACTTCAAAGACTCAGATTCGAAAAGAGCAAATCCAGCACCTGGCTGAACCCTCCTTATATATCTGGAAAACAGAGATATTTTAGCTTAGAACACGACAGCACAAAATTGGACAGGCAACTCTTTCTATCTACTGCTCTTATTTAACTCTTCCAGTGTACAATGTCTTTTTTGTTGAGCATGGAAAACAATGGTAGGAGTTATATAATAATAGAGGTATATACTTACTCAATTCTGGTGCTTCTGCATTTCAAAGAACTGTAACTGTCGGAAGCATAGACAGAAACTGTGATAAGTGAGTCATTATTTTTGTTATAAAACAAGCTTCTTATAACTTCATCAGGACTTATATTCAAGAAGCATATCCTTTCATTGGTCTCTGCAGCAAACAATGGAAACATGCAACATAAATCATGTATCTACTTTTGTGTCGAGAAGAATATCATTGAACAGACAAAATATCATAATTAATCAAAAAGGAAACATAAAATGCCGAAAACAAGGCTTCAGTGGAATTACCTCGGTTAAATGCTGCACACACACCAGATTGTGCAAGGGCAAAAACAATGTCTTGAGCCGCTACAATTTCTATAATCTTTGACCTTTTTCTCAAAAATGGCAATACGACGGAAGAAGGACCTTTTGGATCATATGTATCATATTCTTCCTGTAAAAATATAAATCAGACATGGGGTAATGGGCACAGTGAAGCAAGGTACATATCTCATAATAGCACGGTTTCAAATGTCATATTTCACAGAACTGATTACACTTACGATGCATATGCTACAAAACAAAATCAGTGTTGTCAAATACCGGCCATGGCGGATTTTTGGAAAAATGATATGGCCAATTTGTGAAGGATGGCAGTGCCACGGCACCATACTGGATATGACGGCGCCATATGTCGGCCAGTATGTTGGATCTTTGGCTTTCTGCCATCAATAACATTTAAGATAATGATAATATTGATTTGTACGGGTGTTGGTGTTAATGAACATCGGGCACACCTAGTGTCGGCGTTTTATATTCAAAATGTTTCTTTCCATTTACAACACTGATTCTATCAATTAAATATTTTTAGCGTTTTCCCTCTTCCCATCTTAATGGAAACGGGAAACTCGCACCCATAATTTTCCGCTTTCCTACATTAATTATTGAATTTGTCGTTTCCTTTTCCCCTTGTTTCGGAAATGGGAAACTCCTACCCATAATTTTCCTCTTCCCTACATTAATTATCGAATTTGTCGTTTCCTCTTCCCCTCTTCCATAACGAATTCTTATCTCCTTTTTTATTTCTAGTATGTTTCTTCCTCTTACCCTCTCCCAGCAGAAACCCTACAGCTCTCGAATTTGTACTGCTAGAACAAAATATCTCACCCTCTATTTTTTCCTTCAGAGGGATCATGTTTTGCAATCAAAGTACGGGATTAGGTTTGGTCAAACTCGGCAACACTAATTCACACCTAAGCAATTACAGATCCACATTAAACAAGCTTTCTATTCCCAAAGTCTCATGTGTAAATGTGGAACTCCTAAAGCAAAGATTTAAATTGCAATCACATTGAGATTATATTTACATTTTACACAAAAAATGCAGCCAGTAAGATCACAATAACCGTTGTCATTGACAAAGACCTGAAAAATTATTACAGATTGCAATTTAAAATAGCGCCCGAAACCATGTCACTGACACAAAGACCTAAAAAATCATTACAGATTGCAATTTAAAATCACGCGCGAAATCATCAAGGTATAATAAAATAGCGCGCGAAACCATGTCACTGACACGAAGACCTAAAAAATTATTACAGATTGCAATTTAAAATCACGCGCGAAATCATCAAGGTATAAAAATGTAGCCGACTCGTCCTTTAACATACAAAATATCATCATATACAGATTAATCTATAAACCAATAACATTACTCATACAATCTAAACACAAAACCCTCTACAAGCAAAAAAAAAATCACAATTCAAATTCTACTAGGGCAACCCAGCAAAACATCAACATAAATATTAACTCTCCAAACTAAACAATCAAACCCTAATAAAAAAAATCAAATAAAAAACACAATGTTCCATCTTCTGACAATTATCAACGATAATATATTAATCAAAATTCCACATGCATATAAAAAAAAAAAACCATAATAGATTTAGATTTAAAAAACGAATTTTTTTGAAAAAAATATACATTTACAAAGAATTGAGATTGAGAAAATGAACCTGCAAACGGATATTGCGGAATCGTTCTTGAGCATCAGTGATACTAAACCCACGAACACTTTTGGTACTAATTTCACGTCTTTGAAGCTTCCTAACACTGTTGATAAACCCATCACCAGAACCACCACGACCTTGCTTCTTCTTCGCCACCACACGCCGGCCACAACAAGGTCTTGGACTTGAACTAACTCTCCTCCCACCACCACTGCCACCACCACCACCACCTTCCATTTCACGGCCAACTCCCTCCGATGAAGGAGCCACCGTTCACAATTCACCGTATAAAAACCCTAAAATTGAAATTCTGAGTTTGAAATTTGGATCTAGGTTTTTCAAATTTTTGGTGGGAGAAAATGAAATTGAAATTGAAAATGAAAAATGAAAATCAAAGAGAATGAAGATAGATATAGATCATGAAATGAAATGGGGAAAATGTGAAGTGTGTGTGAAGTGAAAGAGAATGAAATGTTTTTGAAAGTGTTGTGAAATGGTTTTTGACATTGCCTACCTGTCTTAACAAGATGATGTCATCCTAAGCTATTTTTATGGGCTTGGGCCCACATGTTTCATGTATATCTTAACTAAGCTTTTTTACAAGAAATGTCAATTTGAAATTGTTTAGATAGACCTATTATGGGTCAAGGTTAGAATGAGGTTATTGATTGATTGATGATGATTTGCTTCAATTTCAAGTTAAGAATGTGTGTGTGAGTGCTTGTTGGTATGGATTGTTGATTTTAGGAGAGGTTTCTTCTTGATTTTTATGGTTGGTTTTTGTAAGCGAAGTTACTGTTACAACGATATATACCACGTTATATGTCTCTAATGTGTGATCATGTCAGACAAGTTTGAATGAATGAATCTTTAAATACGAGTATGACAATGAAACTTATGCTTACAGTATCTGCAATGATATATACTATAATACAGTATGAAATATGAATTGTTGTTGATTTTAGGAGAGATTTTGTGTTTCTATATCTTTTTATCATTATTTTTATGGTTCTTTTTGTAAGTGATGTTACTGTTACAACGATATTACACAACATGCATGTCTAAGAAGTGAGATCTTATCAGACAAGTTGGAGAGAATGAATCTGCAAATACAACGATGAAGAGTGAAACACATACTTACAATAATCGCAAAAATATATACTTCAATACTCAAGTTAGTGATGATCTTATCAGAGTGATATTATACCACATTACATGTACTTGGATATATATGATATTACCTTTTGTATTCCATAAGTGTGTGGGTCAAGGTTGAAGGTGTGAATACGAGTCCCCTCCACTTTAGCTACATGTCATGACTGACAATTGAATTTCACATAATTAGGTCATACCATCACATGCAGAGACGGCGAATGTATTTTAATAATCATTTGTTGAGATTAGTATCAATCAAATCCCAACAAGTTTGATGACATGCCCCCTTTATTGATTCCAGAATCAATATGGGAGATAACATATCGGAGATTATGCATTATCAACCAATACTGAATTTTAATTTGATCCGGTCTGATGTGACACTTGAGCGAGATTGTAACAGTCGATAAAAACTTCACTAACTCATGTTGATCAGAGGATCGATAATGATGGTGTAACTATACTTGATTGTTCAATTGTTCAAATATCCACTTTCAATATAAAAAAGGGGTTGAGGATTTTGAAATAGTTAATAGATGAATAACAATTTTGGATGATATGAAAGAATATTAGAGTTAATTATTTTATGAATATTAGTTATAATATAAATAATTTATTCATTTTTCTGTAGTATTTGAAATATCTTAACACACATAATGATAACGCATATTATAACCTTGTATAAGTTACTAGAACATGTATTTCATTTTGATGTAAAAATCACAAGAGAAGTATAAGTAAATGTCTTTCATATGGACAAAATGATTTAAAATGAAAATCAATATCATAATTGTGACCATTACAACAATAAGATATGACCAAGTGTACTTAAATATGATTCTGTTTCCAGCTTCTGAGTCGAACTCATTTAGCTTTCTTCAAAACCTAAGTCGAACTTAGTTGATTGCATTTATTGCAGCCTGTCGAAAATACAGGCTAACAGATTCACTGTCTCAAACTTAGGAATCTCCAATTTCTAAATATATGTAATCATTTTTACACTAACAACATTGACTTTAGAGTTACTATCATTTTGCTTATCTAAATCTAGAATACGAGTTCCCTCCACTTTATCTACATGTTATGACTGACGATTGAATTTCATATAATTAGGTCATACCATCACATGCACAGACGACGAATGTATTTTAATAATCATTTGTTGAGATTAGTATCAATCAAATCTCAACAAGTTTGATGACATGCCCCCTTTGTTGATTCCAGAATCAATATGGGAGATGACATATCGAAGATTATGCATTATCAACCAATATTAAATTTTAATGACTCGATCTGATGTGACACTTGAGCGAGGTTGTAACAGTCGATATGAACTTCACTAATTCATGTTGATTAGGGGATCGATAATGATGGCGTAAATATACTTGAGTTCAATTGTTCAGATATTTACTTTCAATATAAAAAAGGCTTAATAACAGTTTTGGTTCCCTAAGTATCACGAACTTGCGATTTTAGCCCCCTATAAAAAACAATTACAACCCCAACCCCCTAAGTCCAGCCCCTTTTGCAGTTTTAGCCCCAGACCAATTTTGACCAATTAAACGCACATGTGACACCTCACTTAAGTGAGTAGGACGCCACGTGTGTAAATTTTAATTAAAAAATAAATAAAAAAAGTCAAATAATGGCAAGTTCTGTCTCGTCAGACTGTCATTACCAACATTTAAAGTGGCGGTTTTGACACTAAAATACAAAAAAAAAATCTGAGAAAGTATGTTATTTTTGTAAACAATGTTCATAGGGATCAGAAATGTTTTTTTTTTACATTAGGGTCAGAAGAAAAAAAAATTCGGAAACATGAACTCTTGTGGATGGGGTATATATTAGACCAAAACATCAACCGAGCATTCCAACATCAGTGGGCAGAAGGAATTTTTAACTGTTTCACATTAGCTATATATAAACCATGTCTCAAGAACAATTTATAATTTAATTTTCCTTTGGGTAAGTTAAATCATAAATCATTCAAGCAACAAACCATCCACAAGTAGTCATAGAAATTTTTTTCAAGATTCGTGAATGATCCACTATGGTGGTATACATTCCCTTCAACTAATGAAATCCCAAAACTCTAACAATTGGTCAATAAACACATATAATATAATATTAATCATTTTAATTCCAACTAATACATTTTTTTTTATTTAAAAAAGAGCGTAAATTACAACTAATACATATTGAGAGTGATATATTCTAGTGCATCTAACCCATGAATATTACAAATAGATCCAAAATACGACCCGCTTACTATCAATAGTATTTTCTCTCACTTTGGTACATTTTTACTTGCTTTTTGAACCAATTTTATAGTACTGAAAGTAAAGATGATAATGGGAATCTTTTTTTGAGGAATAATAGGAAAATTTATAGGCAGAAAATTATCTAACGCATGGATGAAAAATGTGCCGAAACATATAATCCGATAATGTTTCATTATTTTATTTAATAAAAGGGTTCAGTCGCAACCCTTCGCGAAATATCAAAAAATTTCATCAAAATAGCTCTCACTGGGGTGTAAGTATTTTCATGCATTACAATCAACAGGGTCAAATTCATGTAATAAGAGACATGAAAACATTGATATAAAGATAAGAAAGGGGTAAAAAAAACTTATCTCTTGAAGACATCCTTTTAATCACGATTCGATACTTTTGGGTGTGTTTCTTGAAAGATTATAGGATGGGATATTCAGGTCAGGGCCGTATCTGAGGCAGGGCGAAGAGGGCGACCGTCCTAGGCCCCAAAAAATAAGTATAAAATTTGGACCTCAATTTTTTTTAGGGGGTCTATTAGGCCCTAAAAAAATTGCTTAGTTTTTTTGTATTAAGTTTGATGTTTATATATATTTATTAGTTAGGACTCAAATTATAGGTTTGCCCTAGGCCACTAAAATCTCAAAAACGACCCTAGGGATCTTCCTCTCCTTTCATCAAGCCTCTCATTAAAGACATGCCATACAAGTTGCTCTAGTCAAGTCATTCAAGTCAGAGTCCATATGTCTCAAGACATGTATTTAGAGAGAGAGTGGAGAGGGAAAATACCTTTCATGCAAGGTTACAATGGTTCTACCGTCTGTTTTGTGAATAGTCATAAGGTATCAAACCATATCCATCATTCAAAGTGTAGGCTACACCTTTCAAACACGCTCATCATGTGATGTCTATATTCATTGATAACAAGATGAAGATTTCAAGATCGGTTAAGATATTATTCAACCAATGTTTAATAAATCATTAGAAGACCAACACCTAGAAATAAAATTTCTAACAGAATTAATTATAGAAACCTAACGATTCAAACTTTCTCCAACTAAAAACCAAAATAATTGTAATAACCATGCAAGATAATGTCTTATATAGGGCAGAAAAATTGATCATCACCTTGTTGAAGCAAGAACACGAAAAATGATGAAGTGCGGGGAGGAGCAAAAATGCAACAATGCTTGCGTATGAATGAAAAAGATGATTTGGTCACCCTTTGTAGAAGTTGGAATGCCACGACAAACAAGGGATAGTGTGGGAAAAAATTGAGAGAGAAGAAATTGGTCGAAATGAGAGAAGGGCAGATATTTGTGAGGGACACACCCCTTGGAAACTTCCTCGAACATGTCCTCGGAAAAACTATACATTTGATTATGATGGTGGTAAACACATCTATAGTTAATAAGGTCAGTTCAATAAAAGTGTTAAGTATGTCTTTTGACAACATTATTTTTTTAATTTGTGTTTAAAAACCTTAACGACCACTCATTTTCAAACTTTGTGAGTAAATCTAGCAAAATGCTAAATATAGCGAAGGAAATGATCCCGATTGTCTAGCAAATGAGAATCGATAGCTAGTGGACCCCTTTATATTTGCTTCCATCAACCTATGTTTTTATCTAAGTAGCTGATCCAATGCTTATGATTCATTCGCAATACTTTCGTGATAAAATATTTCGCTGGAAACAGCAACTCTCGTAAATCTAAGAGTCGGATAATGTTTGAAGTTCCACATTGAGTAGATAAAAATATTTAATATGTTACATTTAATTGACTACTCTCTTAGGTTAGGTTGGATTCTCTTCATGAGCTTAAATCTTTTAACATATCATAATAATTTTGAAGGAAGGAAATATTTAAAAAAAATATAATATGAGAACATGAGATGAGAAATGAGACTCATTTAGTTTCCTAATATTTTGTAGATAACTTTTTTTTTTGTTTTTTGGAATATTTATTTTTATTTATTTTCTTTTGGTAATATATGTCATATATTTCTTTATTTAAAAAAAAAAGACATATATTTCGCTAACAACAAACTCGAAATCTTTATAACCAAATAATATCTTGGGAGTCAAGAAAACAGTGTAAGCAACAAAGGACTCTAGAGTCAAAGAAAAATAACCGTTTTTGCCTAATCCTCTCATATAACCGTTTTCCAACTGATTTTTTTTATTGCAGAACACTTGTTATAAATACAGCTCGTCCTTCCATATAGTATCTAGTATTGACAAGAATATTTTCTCTCATGGCGGAAAGTAACTCCATTGATATGAATGCAACTACCGGTAATGAACGTGATGCTAGTGATATTGTGATTCCTTCAAGTTTCACTAACTTTGCTAGGAACGATGACCCTTTCTTCTGTTCATGGGCTAGAGAAAAGGAGGAGGATGCTTCTTTGGAGAAAAATGAATTGACTGATCGTGTTCATTGGGTAATCTTTACTTTCTGTAATTTTTAAATGTGACTTATGGTTCTTTATTTTTGATATACCAATGCCCTACATTAATTCATTCCCATGCAAAAATTCCCTATATTCAATATACGTGAATTGTTGAAGTTTCTTGGTAATTTTGGTCTTAGATTATTGGTTGCAAAGAGAAGGATAATGCTCCAGAAACTGTTTCTAACAAAGAAAAGGAGGACGGTTCATTGAAGAAAACTGAATCTATTGCTGTTCCTATCAGTGATGAGGTAATTTAAACAATGACTTATAGTTTTGTATTTGATATACCAATGCCTTACCTTATTCATTCCCATTCAATATGAGTGAACTGTGTTTATTTTGGTTTTAGAATTTTGATTGCAAAATGGAGAAGGTCAATGCTCCAGTCAATGCTAAGGAGTGTGGACCATCATCTGCATCTGCAACTGCAAGGTATCATGTTTCGTTGCACAAGACATTCATTTTTCTGTTTCTTTCTGTATATTAATTTGACACAGAATTTCCGCTAACTTTTTTGTTTTTGTTTGTGTTTTATTCTTTCTTTACAACACTCCTCAGGAACTTAGATATGGCTGGGAATGTGCTCATAAAGGTTAATGAATTACGCTCAAATTTTAATGATGTCAATTTGTTGGTAAAAGTAGTAAATGTTAAGAAGACATGTCGCAAGGGACCTCAGAGACGAGTAAATGTGTGCATTGTTGGTGATGAAACAGCCACCATCAAGTTTCGAGTCACAAATAATCAAGTTGATATCGTCAAGAAAGGATCGAATCTTATATTATATAAGGCAAAGATTAATGTGATGAACGAGTCGATGGAGCTCATGGTGCCCGAACATGGAAATATTCAAGTCCAAGTCCAACAGGAATCTGCAACCTTCACGGTTAAAGAGGATAACAACATGTCTATGATTAAATATGATGTAGTTGAAGTATGATCCAGTTATTACTTTTATTTGGTTTAGTTTTTTCCTTTTTATTTTTCTGAGAGCCTAAAGGTTGTTTCTTTTTCTTTGTTCGTATTTTTTTTTTAATGTTTTAATGAATTTGAAGTAACATTTTCTTCTTTGCATTGTTTAAATACTTTGACTTTACTTTTGTTTTACATTCTTTCTTTTAATACCAGTATGTTTATTTCAAGTTGTTGAACAAATAAGGAATTTATAGTGTGATCAATTGCTTTTCTGTTACTTTCATGACTTTTGAACTTTTTTTTATACACTATATGTATCTCACAAAAGTAAATTAGCTTTAAAAGGCAAAATAAAATAAAATAAAGATATGTGGCTAAGCACTGAACCAGCCCGGATTAGCTATTTTTAAAACTGTCAAGTCCTTATTACATGATAAGAAACAAAGTACAAATACTAATCTAACAGTGGCTGCGCACAAACCAATTCGCATAATATAGTGTTCTGCGACGAAGCTGAGGTGTTTGTTTTCAGCGTGGTGGTTTCTCCAATGTAATGAAGAGTAAATATTTTGGTGCTGTTACCCTTTTTGTGAATATATAATGGTACCAATGCCCGTTACTATTAGAAAAAGAGTAACAGCCAACTAAGGAATGTATTTCTTTTTAACTCATATTCATTAGAATTCAGATTATTGTGTTCTTCTCTTTCATTGTGTATTCATTTTATTTAACCATCTTATAAGGACAAAATTAAAGGCAAGCCCGTCTTCATAAGAGTAGTAGTCGTGTGTCTCTTGTCTTTCGAAAGATTTTGTTTGACCTCAATGTGATATCTACTGCTCTAAATACATTTTTCAGAAGCAAAGCAACTCAAATGTTGACCTTTATGCATTGACGGATACTTTAATTTAGTATTCTACCTCATTAGAGTTTGATTCAGCTGCTTAAGTGTTCAACTAGGAATGTGTAAGGTTTTGCAGCAGAACAATTAAATGTCGGTGACTGCATCATATAGTTTGTACTGCTATCTTCCTGACATTAAATTTACAAAAGCTGGATTTTCATAAAAAGATGAATACAAGTTAGTGTCATAAGAGCAACCGCAGTAGAAGTTGCGGATCTCTAATTGTACATGCTTTGGCTAGTTGTGCCATCTGCAAAGTTGAAAAATGGCCAAACCTTTTTTAATGTTGAAACCATTATCATCAAAATAAAATAAAGTTCCTTACACAACTGGTACTTTGCAAACTGAATAAATTGAGTAGCTATCTCCAAGTCTAGGATCCACCAGATTTTTTAGACCTTCTGTTGGATCTTGGTCATAGCCAAACACTTCATCAAACTGCCAAATAAATTATCAAAAAAACTTAACAAGCAAGAAAGGAAAATGTTTCATAAGTAAAATTCCTATTGATATGAATAGTGATTTGGAACTTTTGTACAGTCTTAACAAAGATCATTTATCTTTATGTGAAATTAATAAAGGAGAATCACCACAGCTGCAAGGCCTTTTACTTGAGGACCATCATTGATTACAGCTGCTTTAGCAGAAATAAGTTCGTACAGAACAACACCAAAGGAGTACACATCTACTTTCGGAGAAGGAGAGACACCGCCACACGCGTATCTGTAAATAAGGAAATGGAACCATCAATCTTACACTTTTGAAAAACGAACTCATTTTATCTCAAATTATATGTATTAAGGCAAAGTGCAATCCATTGAAGAGAAAAAGAATTGATCATACTCCGGTGGCATGTAACCGAATGTACCCTCCACAACTATAGTTGATGAAGTTGAATTTCCAACATCAGCAAGCTTGGGTAATCCAAAATTTGCAACCTGCTGTGCAAAAGGAATAATGAAGAATTCACATCATAATCCCAGGAAGAAAAACAGTAAAACATTACAAAATTTGTAATATACGAATTCTACCTTTGCACAAAAGCTTTTGTCTAATAAAATATTTTCCGACTTTATGTCACGATGGATATATACAGGTACTGTATGTTCATGAATATATTCAAGACCTCTGGCTGAATCTAGCGCAATTTGCATCCTTGTAGACCATGACAAAGGTTCTCTTTCTGTTAACATTTTTGACTTGATCAGAAACTTTACAATGACATATTCACCTGAATCGTAGATATTTTGTTGAGTTTAATTATCTCACCTGAATCGTGAAAATTTTGACTTAAGTTTCCATTGTCAATGTATTCATAGACAAGGAAGAGAAAACCTTCGACACAATATCCAATCAAACCTACCTACATGGTGTTTATCGATGTTTTTGGTAAATAAGAAGGGTTGATTTTAGTTATTACAAGCAGGATCAAACCAGAAATCCTAGGACATGTTGTGCAAAGTTTTTCAGAAAAAAAGAGTGTGCGTTCATCAAATTCATAGGTTGCTTTATGAACAAGACGAATCCGTATGGCGTCTTTTGACAGAAAAAGGTTAAAACAAAAGGAAACGCAGTAAATCCAAAATAAACGCTAAAAGTTTAAAACGCAGAAACTTAAAAAAAGGTAAATTGCATTGCATTTAAAATAAATGTGGTTCGACAAATCATTTGACATACATTTTGTATAACTAGTTTCTCTCGTGTTGGTACTTCGAGTGTTTTAGAATATCTATAAGTGATTTGCGACCCATTTTCCATATGGAAAACTATTATTTATGCATAGCATAATAACTGGAAAAAGTCTAACTCCACGGTCAACACTTCTTCCATTTGGACAACCGCTTGCCTCCCACGTTTTCATTGAGGAAACCGCTTCTCTTTGAAATTTGAATTTTTCTGCCTCAACAGTAACTATTTGGCTTCGACGATCTTGAATTATTGACTCACGTCTTATCGAACTCCGGGTCCTTTAGACCCTTTCATGCTAAGTCTAAATCTCGTCGAAATCCTCACGTTGAAGAGAAAGACTTCGATTACTGCAAAGATAAAAGTCAACCAATGTTGACCGCATTAAATGAACATGTCAAAATTGCAGGCTAACACCCCTAAAAAAAGAAAAGAAAAGAAGTTTAACATCCAACAACATTGTAATCGGTTTGGCTTACATACAAAAAGCCATTGAATCATCATTGCAATTGTATGTAAACAAACATGAAAAAAAAACTGAAGACACCGAATATTTCACTCAATTTTTTATTTTTTTACAAGAATATATTTTTTTATTAAAAATAAATACCAAATCACAATCATATTCTTTGACTCATGACTCTCAATCATAAGTGTTGAGGATTAAAGCATTCACTAATACAAGTATGAAAAAGTAGAATAAAAGACACAAGCTAATAACATGTTATCTCATGAAGGATGGTAAAAAAATCTCATATCAACGGAAATGTGATTAGAAACACTCATCTATGCAAAGGGAAACATAAGAATCGTAAGCCATGGAAATTCAAAAGTTAAAAACCGTACAATATGAAACATGTGGCAAAAAAAAACTGTACAATATGCAAGGCTTAATTGCGTTTTTTCCCCCTATCTTTTGCTAATTGTGCGATTTTACACCCCCTCTTTTTTTTAAGCGATTTTGCACCCCATCCTTTTGCCTCCTTTCTGATTTTGCACCCCATCTTTGTGTTCAATTGCACTTTTACCCCCTATCTTTTTACTAATTGTGCGATTTTGCACCCCCTCTTTTTTTGAGTGATTTTGCACCCCATCTTTTGCCCATTTTCCCCTCTTTTAATGATGATTTTGAACAAAACACAATTGGCAAAAGATGGGGTGCATAATCGCTCAAAAAAAAAGAAGGGGTGCAAAATCGCACAATTAGCAAAAGATAGGGGGAAAAGTGCAATTAAGCCATTAAACAAATATCCTTTCATTTAAGTAGTTATTTTAAGAAAGAGTTTAGTTTTTTTAGTCAAATATAAGTGGGAGTCGGCTTGCTAACTTACTCATTCATATTTTTAGGTGGGAGTAAGTTAGCAAACCCCATATGCGGCTTCTAATTTACACCTAAAAACAATAAGATATAAATTAACAAGCTACACTCACACAGGTGTAAGTTAGCAACCTACACCCACTTAATTATATACACTCATTTTTATAAATTTTATCAAATTGTTTACACCCACCTCACTAATTTACACCCACTTTTATCATTCCAAATATTGTTTCTTTAAAAGTTTGTCTCTCGTACATGTTTTGTACCTTAAGCATGTCATTGTCTTTTTTGTTTCTTTTTTTAAGGATCATCCTTAAGATAGTTACAAAATTGAACTTCTATTTAAATTTAATTAGAATAAAAACAAAATGGTGTTTTAGTAAAATATAAGTGGGTGTAGCTTGCTAATTAATTTACATCTTAGTATTTTTAAGTGGGTCTAAATTAGCAGTCCCTTCTAATTTACACATGCCTAAAAATACTAATGCTTTGTTTGGGAGTTTGGAGGGATAAAAATATAGGAGAAAATTGAGAAAATTTTCACATTTTTTTGAAAGAGTGTTTTTTAGACAGTAATAAATTAATGCTTATGATAATGTATTTTTAATTTTAAGAATATTATAACAACAAATATTAAATTTGAACAATTCATATAAACCCTTCCAAAACCTCCTCAAATACAATTTTTTAGTTTCCCCAAATGAGGAGAGTTTTATATTTTGAAGAAAAATAAGCTTCTCAATGTTCTATATTCTTCAACTTACTCCTTCCTTTTTTCCCAAACCTTCGCTTCGATTCCCTTCAAAACTCTTAAACAAAGCCTAAAAAGTAAATTTGCAACCTACACCAATTATGTCTATTTTAAAAGAGCAATGCTATGGTCACTCATTTCAACATTCTCCGACAAATACTCTCCCAATCTATGGTCCACTTTAAGGGTCATGCTAACTTGTGCCCTTAGGTCACAAATTAAGGATCTAAAAAAATAATTAAAATATAAGTTTTGTATTGAAAAAATAAGTTTTTAATTTTTCAAGACATTAAATGCATAATTTCTAAATTTTTTTCTACATTTGACTTCTAAACTTGTACCTTAATGGCACAAATTAGCATTTCCCTAATATTAATTAATAAAAGAAGACAAATCTAAAAAATTTGAATGAAAAGGAATTGAAAATGCCAGGTCAGCATGCCATATCATCACTTTTGCACAGTCATCCAATTTACATCAGTATTTTTCCACAGTTATAAGGATCTAAAACCAAAGAATTTATCATAGGTTTGAAATCTAATTTATTTCACAAAGAAAAAACCGAAAGCCGTTAATATTAACCCAACAAAAAGCCAAATCATTATTTCATATATTATTTGAATCATAGGGATTCAGCTTAACCTAATCCCACAAATCAGCCTAAGCCAGCGGCGGGACTTAACAAGAATAGCAACTAACACACATACGTCCAATCTAACACCGACTTCTCTCAGTTCTTCCATAAAAACAATGGCTTCAGTTGCATCAGATCTTTATTTACCTGACGAGTGTTGGGAATGCATCTTCAAATTCCTCTTCAAAGACGGTGACGACGACGACAACCGTTGCTCTTTCAAGTCTCTCTCCCTCGTCTCCAAGCAGTTTCTCTCTATAACCAACTGTCTCAGATTCTCGCTCACTATATATGATCCAACACCACCTTTCCTCTGTGACTTATTCCCTAGATTCTCCAACCTGAACTCTCTCGACCTAACGTGTTACTACGGTGACCTCGACTCGCTTCTCTTTCAAATCTCTTGCTTCCCCTTGAACCTCACATCTCTCAATTTCTCCGACCAAGATATCTTTCCCGCATATGGTTTGCGAGCTTTCAGCAAAAACATTACAACTTTGACCTCTCTCACTTGTTACCACCTTGAAATCCTCAATAGCACTGATCTCCTTCTTATTGCTGATTGCTTCCCTTTGCTCGAAGAACTCGATCTTAGTTATCCTATGGAGATCAACTATCGTGGTAACTTACTCGATGGGGTAGAGGCTATTTCATTGTCACTTTTTAAACTCCGCAAGGTTAATCTCTCTCGTCATTGCTACGTCAATGACCAATCACTTTTCCACTTGATAAACAACTGTAAGCTTCTGGAAGAAGTTATTGTCATTTCTTGTCCTAGAATAACCATTGCCTGCATTGCTTCTGCTTACCGCAAGAGACCAACAGTGGCGGTATCATATTCCATTACCTCCGAACCAGACGACTATGCAATTGCAATGTAAGTTACTTCACATTTCATTGACTTGTTGGTGAGTTTCAAGGGTTTAACTTGTCTTGATTTGTTATATGTATGCCTGCTTGTTTTTTCCTTTGTTGTTCATTTTGTTTAAACTTCCATAGAAAATTGCCATCTTTGTAGTTATTTTATTTCTTGAAGCTATGGACTAACTGTTGTTTCTTTTCTTCTTCTTTAACGTACTGTTTAATTAATTTTGCCTCTTGTCAAGAACAAGATGAATCAAATGATTAAATCTATTTGCAACCTTAATAGTATTGAACGCACATTAGTTAAATTAAAATGTATTCAAAAGTATTTTTGTTTTGAATTTACACACCTAAGTTTTGAGTTTATTTTATGTGCAAAGAATAAAAAGGTCTTCTCTTCACGTCCAGGGTAGCTTTGTGTGACTAGATTATTTGTTGTTGTCTTCGTCTAGTTTGGTGTCGTGTTAATGATACTGGGAACATGTTGCAATTCTTTATGTCGTTTTTCATCGTTGCAATTCAAATGAAACAAATTTTTAGCTACGTTTGGTCTAATTAAGGTCAACCCACGACTTTGGTTTTTGGAGAATACAAAGAGTAATCCCTTGGTATTTCCGGATTTGTGTGTCGACCCAATGGGCCGTAGGGTTTAATCTGATATTTTCTCTTCCGGATTTAGCTGCTATGGTTGATCAAGAATCAAAATGGCATTCTTGAGTTGGGTGTGGATCTGATTTTTGAAACTTGGTGGCTGTGACTTGTGAGGGGTGATTAGATGTTCTATTTTCAATATTTCAGAGTTACAATGAGTGGTTTACAGAACTATGACTCAGGAAGATTTTGGTGTATTTTGTGTTGTCTCTAATTTATGCTACTTTTGTTTCCTTTCATCTTTCATCTTCCATAATATGTTTCATGAACTGAATTATGAAATTTGTGACTTCATTGACACGAGGGAAGCAAGGATTCTATCGGCGGTTTCTAGTTTAAAATCCATTTTAAGTCTTTTGAGAGATTATCATTTTTCAGTTTGTACCAATGTAACCTCGTGGACTGAGAGTATCTCAACCAGTTCACACACCATAATCTCTAATACATATATTATACTAGTATGAGTACCCGTGCAACGCATGGGACTATAAAACTTTGCTTTGATTACATTATTGTAGACTAAAACGATAAATACTTGCTTAAAAAAATATTAATTATTAATGTGATTGGGAAAAAAAACTTTGTATTTAGAAATGTTAACATTTGTTATTTGGCAAGTTGAATCCAATTCTTAAACATTCGGCAAGTATTGTGCTTCCGGTAAGCTCCCTGTTTTCGGAAGGTGGATTGGGAAACTATCCTATTACAAACAAAATGGATAAACAAAACATAGAATGCATCAACATTATTTTGCTTAAGTATATTGTTTAATACTAATATGAGAAACTGTTATAAAGATTCATATAGTTTAAAACCATGATAGTCATTACTAAGACAACCATAAATGTTAAAAAGAAACAACAAATGACCTTGATAAAATGAATTATAAGAATATCAAAATACACATTTGTATTTTCGGTAACCCTCCTGTGTTTTTGGGTGCGAAATAAGAATATCTGAATGAATGAATAAATAAATATTTCATAGATGCCAAATGTCATCTTACTGTTATTGATTTACAAAAAGAATACAAATTATATATGTTCCCTCTTTACACAAATTGCATTTATCCATTTGTTAGGTTGAAAAATATTTATACATACATAACACAATAATAATAACCATATAGGATTGGGAAAAAAAATGAATAACAAACTTAATATGATCTCTTGATATTCTTGAAATATAAATCTATGCATTCTTCCAACTCAGCCTTATAAGGATTCATCAATTAGAGAACTCAGTTGATTTTCTTTTGTCTCATCACTACAACCAACATGCAATACCAACAATAGCTTTTGAAAAGCTCCAACTTGAAGTGCTTCAATCAAAACTTTTTCCCTCAAAATTTGGACATTTTCCAAATAGAATCTCCAAAGCACTTACTGCATTGATATTGCAGGGGACAATTAGAAAGCATAAGTAGAGGTATACAAATATTTAAAAATATAATTTTTGAGAATGAGAGATAGTGTACCATATGGGCAGGGCATCAACGAAAATCTCAGCATTATCCATGTTAGAAGAATAAAAAATGTGTTGATAGTAAATAAGACCTTTTTGAATAAGAATAACCATATACTTCTAATAGTGACAACAATCCTTTTAGATTCATCAAGGCTAGCTTCCTTGAGACAACCTGAATTAAGATTGCACTTGTCATATGGTTGTCATTGTCAATGGTCATATATAGAGCAATACAAATGAAAGCATAGTCAAAACATCTCTATACACAAAACAATAACAAAATAAACTTATGATCTAATAATTGATTTTCTGAGAAATCTAAAAGTTTGATATGACTTATGAGCATGCTTGATCATCAAGTCAACATGAAGTAAAGAATATCCAAAACAGAAATGCCAAATGAAAAACAACCCTTTAAATAAAAAAACCTTACTGGCATCCCTTTTGATCTAGTTAGATAAGCTCAACTAAAGTGGCAGGTAGATTTTTTAATTTGATCTGCCAAGACTGCTGGAAAGAGTATCAAAAGAGTTCAAAATAAAGTGTTAGTCGTATTTGAAAAACTCATAGCAGCAGAGCAAAAGAATGATGACAAAAATTACAAATCAAATAAAAATTGAAACTCCTTCAAGCCAATGTAGATTTTAATTATATTCCTATCAAGATAAAATTCTTCTCAATTCTCATTTATGGTTGACTGAACATGCTTTATATTTATGTAGTAAAAATCGGTTAACATCATGTTAACCATCATCAATGATTCAATTAGAAAATTGTGTGTGCCTTACACTACATGCAATTTTGTTGATGGTTTGATGCACTAATTTTCAACATCAATTGCATAAATGATAGATGCCATTATTAACAGATCAGTTGTATGATCATGAGGGTAAATTACAGTGATAATTTCCAGTATCAAATACACTAAAAAAAATTTAATTAAAAGACTCTTGAACATCCAACTTTGATGATGACAAACCAAATAAAGAACTTGAGCTAAAATGAAGGATGAATACTTACTCATGATGATGGCAAAACAGTGTTGCACAAATGGTGCCGATTGCTTCTGTGGATCTGTTTTTTTTTTTTTTTTGACAGGTTCTGTTGATGAAATCATTGAAACAAATGAAAACAATCAATAGAAAAAATGAGTAAGGTGTTCAATTACATAAATCTTAAACTCATTTACCTTGACACTCAGAATTCATCCCTCTTCCAAGTTTTGATTGAAATGTTTCAAGAAACCCATGAACTCTCATCGTGTAAAATCTAACTGGTGGGAAATTTTGAATTTTCAATGACATTGCTTATGTGTGTCAAGGTTCTATAAATATTATATAATATTTTGAATCAAAGATTATGACATGTAAACATTGTAAGATAAAAATGGTTAAGAAAATTGTACTTGTGAATGATGATTTGGCAAGGAGTTGTTTAGAGCTTGACACTTAAGATTTTTTCCTATTTGTGGTTCCACATTTGTATATTATTAAGATTACATCAATAGCATTTCTAGAGCTTAGGCATATGCACTCCTATTATTATTTTCTGAAGCACCTGCATTCTTTCTCTTAGGGAGGAGTTGGAGTTGGAAGATCAAGAGTTTGAATCAAGTGACGAGGAAGATTAAGATTGATGTGGTGGAACTTTGAAGTCAAGATGAGGCAAACGTAGACGTGGAAGCATGATTTTGATTAATCTTAGAACTTGATTTTAATGGGTTGTCATTTTGCTTACTGTTTGAACTTTATTTTGTCATTTTGATTGGATAACATTTTGATTATTTCTTTTAGAACTTCATTTTTTATTACATTTAGAAATTAGAACTTAATTTTGATGGAATTTCATTTTGATTACTTCTAGAACTTGATTTTGATGGACAACGACAAAATTAGTTATAATAATCATGTCTGTCCCTCTAATTTTATCTACTTTTCATATTTTTTTAGTATTTATGTATCTTGTTGGAATCTTTGTTTACTTTGTACACTCTTTTTTGTAAGTTTATGCAAATCTATATCTACATGAGTGGATGGACAGCATATTGGTTCATTTTTATCCTTATATACGTTGGTGTAGCTCTTTGCTCACGGCAATTCATATTCTTTGAAAATTAATGAAGTAATCATAGTTAAGAAAAGACGGAAAAACTCATTGTATTTTCTTAAGAATTGAGGAAGTTGTTCCAAGTTTGAAGGAAGTGTGTATTGGAACACTCATAAAATCCACTTTGTGGAGGTATAGTTAGTTCACCCATTCTTTGGTTGAGGCAACAATAACGGAGCTATGGAAGCTGTTCCCAAATTATGGAAGTGTAGGGGAGGTTTTCATCCTACTGAAGGTGGACAAGTGGGGTAAACGTTTATGTTTCATAAAATTCAAGGATGTGAAGGATGAGGGAGCTGGGGAGCAGATTACAGGATGTGTGGTGGGGGAAGATTAAATTAAAGGTCAACAGAGCTAGGTTTGGGATGGAAGCCAAACAACCGGCGAAAGATAATAAGAGGAACTATCAACTGGTGCGCGGTAAGAAGGTGGTGCAGGGAGGCGGTATTAGGCGAAGAGAGTAGGGGGAAATCTTTCCAAAGCCCTTTTCTGGAAAATAATACAAAAAGTGTGGAGGAGGTGGTGGTGGCACCATCGTTAGTGATTTTGGTGAGTGAAGAGATGATGGAAACTTTACAAAATTGTTCAGTAGGGGTTTTGAAATGTTACACTGAGTCAAGCTTGGTCCAACAGAGCTTTGTGATGGAGGTTTTGAAAAACATAAAGGTCTTCCTTATGGGGGACAATATGGTACTTTAGCAAAGTTTGGTGGTGGGAGAGGTAGAGAGTGCAAAGAACACACAATGAGTGGTGGAAGGCTATTTTTAAAGAGGTAACTTCTTGGTCTACACAAAGGGTGTCTAAGAGTAGTAGGATTTGGTTGAAGGTGTTAAAGATTCTTTTACATGGACAAATGTTTGGTTGAAGGTGTAGGATGAGGAGTTGTTCAAATTGCTTTTGATTACTGACCAAACCAATGCAAGAGAGAAAGTAAATCTTCGGTGAGGATGGATTCCTTTCTATGTATTTTATCTTGATTATTCTTTATTTTCTTTGATGAAGCTTCATTTTCTTCTTTGCAAACAACATGTGCAATCTCAAGCAGCTCTGCCTTCGAAGGCTCACTATGGCGAGGGGCATCCCGCCTCCGACTATCGAGGTATTCCAGCAACCGAAGGTTATCGAGCGTCTCATATTCTCAAGATCTGATGATTATGGAGACTAATTCCGGGAAGTCAACTGCTCCGGGTTTTGAGCAGGCTGGTGGACAAGATCTCTCATACGGGGTCTTGAATGTGTTTGGTGGTGGTTCTCCTGAAGAGAGCCTGACTGCAAAGATGAAGGCGGCAACAGATGCAGACACCAGTGGCGGTGGGAATAAGGATCCTCTGAGGAGTAACAAGTTGGTGCTTAGTGGTAACAACAATCCACTTCCTTATGTGCATCCCACGGTCTCGTAAACGGGAACCCCTTATCGCCTTTCGTCCGTGTTTGCTTCATACGCTCGACTGACGAACAAAGGACTTCAAGGGGATCGTTGCTAAGGAGAACATGGTGTACATGTTCGGGATTTTTGAAGAAGACCATTAGGAATTGGTGGCTTCTTGTCTGATCCGCCTACATCAGGTCTTGACTGTTGGCTCGATGGTGGCAGCCGAGGACATGTCCTTGATTATTCAAAGGTTGCGGAGGAGATAAATCTCTTCAAATGAGAGGTGAACTGGCTGAAGGTGGAGCTCTAAGCTTGTGAGTTTGAGGCTGAAAAGGCCAAGTACAACTTGTTTGTTGAGATTGTTTAGAAAAAGAAGCTCCAAGCGTCCCTTTCTTATGTTGACAATTCCAATAAGGAAATGGAGGACGGAAACAAGACTCTTTTTGACCAGATTGTTGCTCTTCAGAAGGATATCAATGATTTGGGATCTCCGAAGGATCTTCACGGTACGATAGTAGGTTTGGAAAACGATGTCAATGAGCATCATATGACTTTGGAGGTGTCCAAGAAGGCTCTGGAGGAGGCCAAGTTGGCCTTGAAGACTGCAGAGGATCTCGTGGCCTAACTGATGAAAGACTATTATCAAGGATGTCTCAACGAGTCTGAAGCCTCTGTAGGCGAGTCATTTGATAATGCTTTGGAGCAGATGGAGTTTTTCTACTCCCTTTTCAAGGTCGATCAGAGAAGGTACATCCCATCCAAAAGCTCATGAATGGGAAGCTTGTCCCTATATTGAAGAAGATTATAATAAAGAAGCCATTGTTGGAGATTCTGGAGATGACATCCTCGTTGAAGGAGATCTTCAGGGTGGTGCCTTGTAATTTTCTTCTGTTTTTGGTGTTGTAACCTTATTGCTGGTGTCGGCCAGAACAATTTTGTTTTCTTGTAACTTTACTCTGATCTTTTTGCGTTGTTGAGATTTATGTCCTACACATTTTTATACACTTATAATTTATTGAAGTTTTGAAATGCTAGGAAGTTTTGAGCTTTATCCTTACTCTTGGTTCCTCATTGATGATGATGTATACCCCAAACGTTATACATCAAAACTTGACGCAATCAAGGCCACTATACAGCTCATTCCAGATGCTCAACATATCAGGAAAGGCAGAAAAGGAGATTAGAGAAGGAGGAGAATTTGTAGTTCTTCCTTTTCATTTTCTGTGACACTGTTAAATAAGTTGCTATATGTGGAATTGGTGAGTGAATCACCGCATCCCCGCCAATCACGTAGGAAATTCCTCAGCTGTAAGTACGAACAAACTGATCGAAGGAAACAGAAGCAAGGAGGTAGTAATGGTAGGATGATGTTGAGGCTTTTTGTTTCCTTTTTATTTTCTTTTTTGTAAATGAAGGATCTGGCAGATTAATAGAGCAGGATACTAGAATTTATTGCTGGAAAGAGTTGACAATTTCCCATAATTTGAGTCAACAAATTAACCAGGGGAGATACTACGTTTCCCGTATCATAACTTAAATGCTGAATAATTGGCTTCATCTTTGCCTTATTCAACAGTTCCATCAAATATCGAACACTAGTTTTTTGTTCAGCATTCATTTGTGCACATCAACTCCAGATTTTTTGGCAAGACATTTACACAGGCATTTTAATTCTAATATTGGGAGTTAATATTCTGGCATTTCTCAAGGGAGGACGCGTCTTGCAATTCAATAAAATAGAGAGGAGCAGGGTTACATTTCTCACTATCACATGCCATCGACTAGTACTGCCTACATTACAGCATTCATCTCTGCATTTTGTCTGATCAGTACCGTGGCTACAAATAACACCTCTCAAACCTCCCCTGACCTACTTGAGTGTTGCTTAATAGGCAAGCTGCTTATTAACAAACCAATTCGTTTCAATTCTCTAAAGGGCCGCCTTGCATCTATGTGCCAGCCTAAACACCAAGTTGACATCTCATAGATGGACATTAACCGCTTTATGTTCCAGATCTTCGATCCGGGGATATGAAACATATTTTCCAAAGCAGGCCATGGCTATTCGAAAATTTCATGCTGGTGAAGAGGAAGTTCAGTTTCGGGGAGGATCCGCACTATGGCATTGGATAAAGCTGAGATATGGGTCAAGGTTCATAACCTTCCATTTGGGTTTATGTCCAAAAAGATCAGAAATCTGATGGGAAATCATATTAGCCGACTTGTGAAGTATGATTTTGAAAACAGTTGTGCAAGCGGAGGAGATTCATGCACATTAGAGTTGAGATCAATGTTCATGAAACATTAATTCAAAGTTGGGTTTTTGATTGTGAAGTTGCTAAAGCGGCTACCAAAGTTTTGAAATACGAACGGATGGGCAATTTCTGCGATGTGTGCGGCATCATAGGGCATACACATAACTACTGTTCTAAGAAGTTTGGAGGAGGACCATAGAAGATGGAGAAAAAGTGGGGACCGACTTTGAGGGCTGAATTTAACAGTAACACAGGTTGCCTGGAGGATAATCAGTGGCTACGTGATAGCAGGGTTGCAGGAGGAGATGGCAACTGTGGAGTTGGAGGGCTGCTAGGGCATGAAACGATCCCAAACCCTGACATTATTCATAGATTGCATGGGAAGGTCAGGATCAGTCACGCTAACTACACAAAGCTTCTAACTTTTGCAAAACATATTGAAGCATAATCTAGCAGTAATGAATGGGTTTTTTTTATCCTGCAAGCAAGTCTGTGCATGCTGGTACCGCAAATCCCACGAAACAACAACAGTTCATGGCCCTTCTGATCCCGGAAAAAATAATCTTGTATGAGAATATGATAAATTATAATAACATCGAAAAATTGAAATGTGTTGGATTTCGATTGTTGCTTTGCACCCGATAGAGAAGGAAGATGAGGAGGAATTGCTTTTCTGTGGCATAAGTCAATCACTTGTACCATCTTTAACTACTCCTTGAATCATATTAATTTGGAAGTAGATAACCTTGTTAAATTAATGTGTTGTAACCGCCACTATCTTTAGGAAGCATTATGATAGAATTGTAACCACCACTATCTTTAGGAAGCATTATGATAGAAGTGTAACCATCACATCATAATGATTGTCTTTATTTAGGTTTATGGTAGGTTTATTATCAACCTATTTGTATTCTATATCAGTTTCCTTCTAGCCTATATAAAGGCTTTGTAATGCTAAGTTGAAAGTAAGCAGTATGTGGTGAATT
>Ga0228711_1000834_pt1 | contig 41755 bp, 21 predicted proteins | sample MedpolnodulmetaG_2_FD_177996 | JGI IMG/M metagenome (GOLD analysis project Ga0228711, IMG submission 177996) | Root nodule microbial communities from Medicago polymorpha collected in Santa Monica, California, United States - brown nodules | ecosystem: Host-associated > Plants > Roots > Nodule...
AACGTGAGAAAGATCCTCAGCTTAATGACAAAAATTTGCATGGTTTTCTTTGGTGTGTTTGTGTGTTTTGCTGGTATTGAAGCTGAAAACCGGAGATGGTGTATTTATAGAGGTCCTTGGATGTTGTAGACCACATAAACTCTTGGTGCAATGTGGTCCAGACAAAAGAATTCTATGCTGATGTATTCCGGATTTCGTTTTCCAGAACACACTTTCGCCCTAGGTGAATCCGAATTTCATAATCCGAAATGCATATCTTTTGTTATTTTATCGATTAAATGAACATCTTTGACGTAAATTAATACATAATTAAAGTTTAAATAATATATATATTATTCAAAACATAATGCAACAACTTAATCCAACAACACATAACTAACACACAATTAAAACAACATAAAACACGCGATTAATTAAAAATAGCACATTATCACGGATCATCTAAACTAACTTCTTCCTCATATGGTCCCTCTAGCAGAGACATGATCTCTTCGAAGTTCCTGGGCCAGTGCAAACTTTTCAGAATTTGTTCAGTAGATCTAACCAACGAAGCGTCCAACTCGATCGGTCATCTAGCACTGTGCTGAGCAAAGACAGAGAACATGGTTCTCACGTCGTCATTGTTTATGACTTTCATCCGGCTGAAACGAAGAGATCCGGCTGAGTCGGACAATGGACTTCGATAGTCAACACCTATCACCCTCCTCGTGTCTCTGTGGTTGAGTTGACGGTTGATTTGATCCAGCTCATCCTTCGACCCGGAGAGGGTGACATCAATGCGACTCATAAACAGATGGGGTGGTGTTCCACCGTTGTAGTAGACTATCGCTACCTTGGTGTTCAGATCAAAGCCAGGGAATTACATGATGTTTTTTTATGGTGTAGTTTACTTGTAATGAAAACAGGGACCCCTATTTATACAGGTATCTGGGCGTTGTGGACAACAAAAATTGTTGGTGCAATGCAGGCCACACAAAAGAATCTAATGCTGAAGCAATCCGGATTCTAAAATCCGAACCAACACTCACCATACACAAAGTCCCAAGTTTCCCTTTGGTCCATGCCATAATCGTATGTTTCCGGAATATGTAATCCAGAATCCATGTGTAATCCGGATTATATAATCCGCACTGCACCAGAAGTTTTGGTCGGTGGTCTGCACCACAAACAAAACGTTTTTCAAACGTTTTTGGACGGTGGTAAAGTCAAAAAACGTTTTCAACTTAATCATGTGCCCCCTCTGTCTCTCCTCCAACAGTGAATCTACTGGTATGTCCTCTCAGCCGGAGTCACTCACTAGTATAGCTTACCCCCCTAGAAATAGTTTTAGATTCTTATGTAAAAAACGTAAAAAGCTTTAACATTATTGTAATATATTATTCAAATATCAATGAAATAAGTTGTTTTCATCTTTTTGTCTTTTTATTTCTGTTTTATATGTTTATTTGCATTTATAAAACGAATTTCAAAGCTTAAAAATGAAAAAGTTCTGGAAAAAAGGTCATTCCGGATTTCAAAATCCGGATAAATCTGGTAAATTATAACAATTCAATCCGGAAAATGAAATCCAGACCAGGGGTAATTTAAAAAAAAAATAGGGCGCGCGAGGAAATCCACGGGGTGGGAAAAGTAATCCTCTTATTGTTATGGGGTTTTTGGCTGTAGCTTAGAAACTTGTATGTGAAAATTAATAACGGCCTTTGTGCGAGCAGTATAAAGGAGACATGTGGTAACAATGCCCTCTAAGATTGAATGAATTACTGGTCATGTCTAGTAATTCGTACTCAGTTGACACGGTCCGTGTGTGTCAATAATAGAATATATTTTTGGTTAACCATGCGGTGGTGCAAAGTATCGACGGCCTATATGATGACTAATCTTTGTCAAGTTGGCCATCCACAAGATTCAAACCCAAGATTGTGCTTGAGTTAAAGGGTTTGAACTCAGTTCCAGCCAAACTAATGTGCTGTTGGTAAATTATGAATATAATAAGACTCTTCTATAACGAGTAAGAGTAATTTATAAAGTAAGAAAAACAAATATTTTTATTTAAATTAAACAAACGTGTGATCTCTTTTGATGTACTTATAATACCCACATTTGATTTTCTTTAATAAAAAATGGTTGAAAATACTCACTTTACATTTTAGAGTTGGTTCACTTTTAAAGTGTGGAATTCAGAAGGATATATATCAACAACAATTGCTAGACTTAATGATTTGTTTAGGTCAAAAAAAACTTAACCCGTTTGTTCGACTCACTTACCATAAGCGGCTTAGACTTTACTCAGTAACAGATTTCTATGCTAAGATAATGATTCAAATGAAGAAAAAAAATCCTTGCTCATCTCTATCTTCATTTCATCATCATACTTAATGATAAGTTGTTAGAACTGGTATAACAACAGAATTAATATTATCATTGAGTAATTATTCATTTATTGAATAATTATAAGGAATACTACCAGAAAACATAGTAGTGAATGAAACATTAAAACAGAGTGTCCTCTGTTCGGGAAAGAAAGGAAAACGGGAAGGGAAGTTAGAACTGACTTTTACTCTTGCAAGGCAATTCCCATCCAATAAATTTGAGAGTCTTGACCTCTCCCTTCTAATAGAGCTTGGTCTCTCCTTCCTATGATCACTCTGTTTATTCTTAAAAATAAACAACATAACTGATATAATAAATAAACTGGACATAACTGTTAAATAATTTATGCCATCTCTTATATTGTTCTCTAAAATAAGAAGCCTAAACTAAACTAAAATAAAATCACTTTATGAATTAACTGTGGACTAGATACTTTGTGAGTATTAATTTCCAACTTCCCGTATGTCCCCATGACAATGTTTTAGTTCCCTGCGGATACTCGCAGTGTATGCAAGAGGTTACAGTTTAACAAAATGTCGTCCAATGAGTGTACTGGTGTACACGGATGAAGCTATACATAGTTACATTTTATTTTTTGAATAACTATGTGACAGCTTGTAATCATAATAGGTTATAGGACCTGGTGATTTTTTTTTATCAATGCATGACCTGTTGATTAATTAATATTAGTTTGGCCGCTGTTCCTGGGTTAATTACCACCTTGCCTATGACATGGTTAGATAAATTTTGTTGATTCAATATTTGTAAGCTTCATTGCGCACTAGTGCTATTCATGCTTCCCTTTAGATATTAAGCATGACTGATCTAAATGAAAGTACTTTGCTAAAAAATTGATATATACATCATTCAAAAATTTCAATCGTGTCCTGTCTAAACGAGGAACAGCTTGATAAAGATTTCAGCCAGCCAAATTAAAAACAGTAAAAGAACTTTTTTACCACACCGTCACTGTGACCAGATGGAAACAATTCCATACCTGTTTGATTTTCTTAAAACTGTAACGTTGATCCTTACCACACAGCCATTATGACCAGATGGAAACAATTCCATTCCTGTCAGCTGAAGCTAGGGGTTTTCCCATTCCACTCCAACTACAACAGAGAACAGAAGAAGTATGCTCCTTCAGAGTACTGATTATTTCACCTTTAGATATTGACCATATATGGACAGATCCATCAGCAGACCCAGCGGCAACATGACTGTTGTCTGGACTGATACACGAGCGACTCCAATTAGAAGCCACTCTGTTAACTGTGGCTCTTAATGTGCCACAAACTTCTAGAGATCGCACATCAAACAAATTGTGCAAGTTATCCCTTCCACTGGTCAATGCAATATTTCCATTTCGAGAAAGGGATATTGACGTGACGGCGTGTGAATGTGCAGCAACCTCGCTTAGCAGCCTCCCACTCTGAATGTCCCATAACCGAAGATTACCATCGACATGTCCAGAAAATATGGTCTGTCCATCTGTGCTGAAGCAAAGAGCATTGCAGTTGCTGGGAAACATGATTGTGTTTGTGCAGTAACCTTTCATCAAGTCCCAAACTTTTATAGTACGGTCATAAGCTGCACTGACAACAAGACGACTTGAAACCTTGCTAACATCAACCGCACAAACTTTATCCGTGTGTCCAGTAAGGGTATGACGGACTCGACCTGAGCTAAGATCCCACACATACAAGTTGTTTGAGCTGCTCGCAGCAATAACAGATCGATTATCATTGGTGATAGTAAGATCCAATACTGAGCCAAGGCAGCCAGTAAGACTAGAACTTAAGGATCCTGTATTTGTATCCCACACTTTAACTGAACGATCCTGTCCACCAGTAATCAATTTACTAGAATTGTACTCGAACAGTAAGGAAGCACAACCTCCTTCATGTGCATTTAGCCTGTATTTGCAATTGGAAGGGATGTTTGACTCTGAAAAGAATTCAGCACCTTCTTCACTTCGACGAACAATTCCATCCACCTGTTCCCTTGCAAGTTGTTCTAGACCACTAGCCCTTAGCCGCTGAACCATGTCTTCATATAGTGCATTTGCCTAAAGAGATGGGAAATGTATTATTAGTTGAATCGGCAACATAAGTCGATATTTACAATTATATGCAACTAGAACTTGTTCACATCACAGTCTTGTGAGGAATCTACATGTAAGAAATATAATCTATTAATGTAACTATCACAGTGATTCAAATATTATGCACTATGAGTCTTGAATAGAAAAACTACTAACTAGTAAGATTCAAATTTCAAAATATAAAAAAATTAGAAGTACATCAAATCCAATGTTGGTGAGAAATTGCTGAGCAGGTAAATGACACTTGCCAGTGGCAGGCAAACTAAGCTTCAAGCTTGTAGGAGCTTCTCAAATAAGATAAATATTCAACATTTAATTACTAACTTATGAAAAAACTCTTATAAGTTTATAGGTGTTGATGCATAATTTTAAATACAGAACCTTCTGAAAAAATTGAGGTACAGAAACTAATTTCTACCTACAGTCAAACAACTGTCTTTGACAAGGCAAATAACCATTGCAAATTCATTTCAACTTTCTTCTCCTTCAAGTGCTGATAAAAAAGTTCAATTAAACTGGCTCTAAGAGTATTTCCATCAAGATTGCACAACTTGCCAAAGCCAAATCCATTCACACGGAGAATGTATACAAAAACTAATATCTAGTTCCAAAAGTTGTATGCTGGACTAGAATATGAGATTGTATTATACCTCATTTAGGCGTTCAGCATCCTTCATCTTTTCTAACATCAAGCGGTCGATCAACATCTTATTTTCAGCTTCAGCTTCATTAGCTTTAGTAGTCATCTGCTCCAGTTGTGCTTTCAGTTCTGAATTCTCGCTTATAACTAATTCTACTTCTTTAACCTTTTGTTCCAAATCCGTCTTTAATTGAGAGCACTCATCCCTGCATTTTGCAACATTAATTTAAGTAAAAAAAAAAAATCATTTATCACAAACTAAAAATGTTGGTGGCTGTTGCAACCAATGTTGTCAGTCGATAATAGCAGAAAATAGTGGATTGTTAAAATTCCGCTGCACAATAGTGCTATAGCATACCACTATAGCCGCTATTGGACAACATTTTGTATTAAATAGTGTATCTTGGAACTATAGCGGTCTGTCCAAATTCTCTGCTACGATATAGCGGTGCTATAGCTGCTATTTAACAACATTGATTACAACACAGAAGAAACATGAAGCAACCTCAATTCTGTCAACTCCTTCTGCATATCAGAAATTGCATTTTCTTTCTCTAGAAGCGAAGCTTTTGAAACTCTAGACTCAGCTACTTCCACAACAAGTTGCTCTGATAACCGAGATTGAGCTTTATAGCATTGCTGAAGTTCCACTTCCAAGTTCTCTGCTTTCTCTTTCCACTCAAAACCCTTCAACAACATAAATACAAAAATCCAATTGTAACACATAAACAACTATCCAATCAACAAATATCTAGCAACATTCAGAAATATGACATCATCAAAATTTGAGAAAATGACATAATTCAATGTGATCACATAGGTATTGTTGGACACTGACACGTGTTAGACACCAGACACCGACACACATTCGATCATAACTATTAACTATTAAGCACTATTCTATTGGAACCCATGATAAAAATCCCAACAAAAAATGAAAATTGTTAATGAAAGGGTACGTACCTGAGAAACGATGGGTCTAGAAAGTGCGAGAAAAGCAGGAGCATGAGCGCCTTCTTCGAGAAGATGGCGTTTCTTGAGAGCTTTCATAGCATAATTGATTGCATCAATCGCAACCTGTTCTTTCGGTCTTCCAGTTTTCACCATTGTTGTTGTGTTTGGTTTCAGAATTGATCCTCTAACTTGAATTAGGGTTCTGAATTCTGATTCGAATGATTTTCAGGTGGAGACTGGAGAGACCGGTAAATAGGTCCCACATACAAATAAATAGATCAATTTTAAGATGAATATCTAATTTAATAATAAATGTAGAGATTAATTTTTTTTCGTTTGAGGGGGATTAAATTGATAAAAAGTGATTAAATATTAAATATTGAGATCAACTTGATACTTATTGACATTTTTGGAATATTCATAATCGTTTCAGTAAAATTAAAGACTAATTTAATAGTTTACTCGATTTATATTTATCTTTTTTTGACAGGAAATAATATCTTAATAACCCCTTTAAAATCGTAAAATCAATCATCTTTAAAACAAAATCAAAATCCAAGGAAATATAGTTTAGTTTTTTTTTTAGCAGATGTCTACTTATGAGGTTAATATTACTTCAAATAATTCTCAAATTTGTTATCAGATTTTATCAAAAGGATGGTTTTACTTTTCAGGATAAAAGTAAAGATAGATAACATTTGGTGCAGTTGTCATAAAATTTAAATTTTATAGTATTTCTTTTGTATATGGTGTGTTTGATCCGCTAAAATGAAAGATAAGACATGACAACTCTAGTTGTACAGTGTTTGATTTATAAAATGTTTCTGAAACAAGACAAACCAAAGGCAAAGGACAACACAAAAACATAAATTTTTGTCCCTCACTAAACCACGACACAACTTTTTGTCCCACATGTAAGTTATCTAAACACAAAAATAACTTTTTGTCCACCAAAAATTGTATAAGACTAAAAATTATTCAATACCATAAAAGTTTGTCATATGTTGTTCTACATTGTATTGTGTTGTGTTGTCTGGTATATATTGTTTAACAAATCAAACAATGTAAACAGAGGATACTGATCATCTCTTTCTCTCTTGCAAATTTTTCCGAATAATCTAGCTTGATATCTCTAATTGGCTTGGTTTCAATACGGTACACCCTGCTCATGTTGTAGAACACTTTCATCAATTTAAATATTTACGCGGGTTCTCAAAAAACATCTGCGCTACTTTTCAACTCATTTAGTTAACAACTGTGTGGGTGACCTGGTGTGAAAGAAATGCTCGGGTCTTTCGTCAAAAAGAAGATTCGCTAGAATATCTTCTAGATAAAATTAAGCTACAATCTTATTGGTGGTTGAAAGCAAATAGAATTAATTTTGTTTTTAACTATCACATGTGGTGGCTTAAGCCGTTAGCTTGTTTGGAAATTTTATTGATGGTTGAAAGCAAATATAATTAATTTTGTTTTTAACTACCACATATGCGGTGATAAACTATGACAGAACTCTGCTCAATCCGCTCCTTGATGTCTTGAATCAAAACACCATAAACATGGAATTTGAAGAAGGGGCCTTTAACGAGGTTAATGTTGTGAACAAAAATAGGATAACAAACTAGACTGGTGATTTCCAAATCTTTGGCCAACAAGAGTCCCTTGTAGATTGCATATAACTTAGCATACAATATATCAGTTGAACTATGAATGAAACCAGAAAAGTCTGAAAAATAAAAACATGCATTATTTCGTAAGACTCCTTCATAGACAGCTCTAATCGGGAAGCTCATGCAACTACCATCGACATTGAGAATAACGTTGATAAGGTTGTTGTTGTTCCAGTTGATGAGCCTATCTGAGGAGGCAACATTGGAAATAAAAGGGAAGCAAACTTTGAAATTGTCTACCATACTCTTTATGTTGGAAAAGAGATGGGAGAGTGACCAATTTTCATTACTCAAGCACATGGAGTTCCTATTTCTCCATGCCCATACCAAAGCACGGCAGCAAACAAGAAAGAGTTAGTGGCCAAGCCCATGCACCCAACCTTAAGCCAATCATGCACAACAATGTTAGAGAAGAAGTTTGGGTCGACAAAACCGAAATGGTGCCATATGCTTAGAGAAAGATTGCAATCTCTCACACAATGAAGAAAAACTTCCTCCTCTAAACCGCATCTATAACAAATAGTTGATTGAGCAAAATACTATGATTAAGCCGGGATAGCGTAGGCACATAATTATTACAAGGCAACCAATTGAGAAATTTAATTTTCTTCGGAAGCGATAACTTTCAAATCCAAGACGAAAAAACAGAAGGGTTATAAGCGATGACCAAGAAATACGTTATTTGAAACACATAAATAGTTATTTGTATTTTGCATTGATTTTTTTAGAACGTGCTTTTGCGTAACTTTAAGGTTTCTCGAATGTCCAATTTTCACCAAGTTTTTTTTTACAAAAACTTTTACTTAGGCCATGTTTTGATAAACATTTTTTTCATAAGTATGTTTTGATAAACATCTTAATTATGTATTTGTAGTGTAATATAAGTGTATATGTGTTAGCTTCTTCTGTTGTTTTTTTTAATAACTTTATGTATTAGCGCTATGCATTTAACAGAAAATAAAATCAAACTGTGTATTAGCTTCATCTCATTAACACTTAATGCTAGTGCTTAAACTAAAATAATCCCATTCAAACTGACTCTAATTTTATAGAATTGAAAATCGCATGCAACATAACAAATTAATATTTTATTGTTAAAGAGCAAACAACCCATTGATCTAATATGTGCACATGATCATCAATTAAAAAGTATACACTTTTTTATAAGAAAAAACATACATTTGATGGCATAATTAAATATGCACAACCTTTGTGCTACATCCCATGAACACAAAATAATACTTCCAAGCGCAATTTCATTGGATTCAAGTTTTGTCTAGCTCCTTTGTGCTACATCCTATTAATGACACATTTTCATTCAGAGTCATAGTTCAACTAGTAAAAATACAAAAATTGTTAGGTTAAAAGTTGTGATCGAGTTTCAAATTTCAAATTCCCCACTTATGCGTGCTTTTCAATTGTTGTTGTTATTCGTCTATTTAATATAAAAAAATGATATTTTCCATTATAGGCTCGACCCTACGACACAAATTATAATATGTTCAAAATATATATTTTTTGACAACCATAAACTCATATTATTTCATTCATCGCAAGGTTCGTAATACAAGATGGAATCAAATCAAAGACATGGTGACGAGCATGTAATATTGACACCCTTGCTAAGCTATGAGCGACAACATTCACTTGTCTCCTAACAAAACTTATCTTAAAGTTTGCGAATTGTTGTAAAAGTGACCTACAATCAGCTATGATATTGCCAAATTCGGCTTGATTATTATTCTTATCACATATGCTATCAACCACTAGCTTAAAATCTAGTTCAATGTGCACATCTGATAATCTCAACTGTCCAAGCCACAAAATAGTGTCACGTAAACCCACCGCTTCAGCTTCATGAGGAAGAGGATTTCCTTCGTACCAATTTGTAGCAGCCTTTATAATATGGCCACGATGATCTCTAATACAAATACATGTACCAAAACTCTTCTGCTCATTGAAAATGGCCGCGTCGACGTTGCATTTCAAAACACCTTGTGTTGGTGGCTGCCACTGTATTGTTTGTTGTTGTTGTGTCTGATGTGGTGCTGCAGTGGTCTGTCTCGCAATTTGCCACTAGAATAGCGCCTCACGTGCTAACTGAATTGCGATCGAAACTGGCTTCAGATCACTGTCCCGTACTTTGTCATTACGGCGACGCCATATGCACCAAAGTATAATTGCCATGTCTTTGCTCTCATCAGCTGTTAACCTGCATAATAATGAGAAAAAACAGTCTGCAAAACTCGCGGCATCAGCAACTATCTCAGCAATCAAATCCCATAGGTCTGCTGTTCGCCAAACAGTTTTCACTTCTTCACGCCCAATGAAAACATGCCAATCGTTCTCGTAATTTGTTTCACAAAAAGGACAACAATCCGTACACGGAACACCTTTATCTTGCAACCGCATACGCGTAGGCAAAACACCCCTCACAGCTCTCCAAAGGAAAACTTTTACCCTTTTCGGAATCTTCAAACTCCACATTTTTAACCATTCCCCTGGAACTCGGAATTCCATATTATCCACAAGTGTTTCCATTGCATATCTATATGTCGACCTTACCATATAAATTCCATGACGATTAAACTTCCAAATGAGCCTATCTTCCCCATCTCGGTTCAATAATGCCAAATTAGATATCGCTTTCCAAACCTTGGATTTTTTCGCTTGTAACATACGAATTTTCATCCTCCCTTAGCCACGGATCTGTCCACACTGCAATACTCTTACCATTTCCAATTCGCCATCTTTGACCTCCTCTAACTACTACCTGTGAAGCAAAGATGCTACGCCAAATATAACTTGGGTTATGGCCTAGGCGGGCCCACAAAAAATCAGTCTTTGGAAAATATTTAGCTTTGTAAATGCGAGAAACAATAGTATCTTGGTTAGTTAAAATCTTCCAACTCTGCTTTCCTAGCATAGCCAAATTAAAGCCAAAAAATTGTCTAAATCCCATACCACCATACTCCTTCCGCATTGTTAATTTATCCCATCGGAGCCAATTGATCCCTCTACCTTGCCTTCTATTCGAACCCCACCAAAAGGAATTAATCATCTTTTGGATCTCTTCACCTAAGGACGTTGGTAATAAGAAAGTACTCGTAGAGTATGTTGGTATTGCTTGAGCTACTGACTTGATGAGAACTTCACGTCCCGCTTTCGAAAGATGCTTCCCTGACCACTGTTGAATCTTCCTCCACACTCGATCCCTCAAATATCCAAACATCGCCATTTTGCTTCGGCCAATCAGTGATGGCATTCCAAGATACTTTCCACTTCCCATTGTATTTGTAACCTGAAACAAATTTTGGACTGCTTCTTTGTCTACTTCTGATGTGTTTTTGCTGAAGAAAATTTCTGATTTTTGGAAATTAATCGCTTGGCCCGAAACGGCTTCATAAGTCTGTAAAATCTCCTTTATATTTGTACTTTCTCGCATGGTAGCCCTGCAAAACAAGAAACAATCATCAGCGAATAATAGGTGTGTGAGAAGCGGAGCTCCTCGACACACCTTGGTACCATGTATCTCTCCTTTCGCTTAAGCTCTTTTTAATAAAGCGGACAATCCTTCAGCACATATAATGAAAAGATAAGGTGACAGTGGGTCACCCTGCCTCAAACCTCTCTTTGGAATGACTGGTCCCACTCTCTCCTCATTTACAAGCATTTGGACTTGATAGTTAACACTTTCCATACACATAGTCATCCATTTTACCCATCTATCATGGAAACCCATTCTGCACATTACTTTCTTTACATACTCCCACTCAACTCTATCATGGGCTTTGCTGATGTCAATCTTCAAAGCAACCTCCCCCACCTTGCCTCTCCTTTTACACTTCATGTGATGAATAATCTCATGGGCAGCCATAACATTAGCAATAATGGAGCGATTGTCTACAAATGCTGACTGTTCTTGAGATATATACTTCTGCAAAAGTGGCTTAAGTCTATTGGCCAGCACCTTAGAGATAATTTTATAAAGAACATTACACAAGGAAATAGGTCTAAGATCCCTCATGGTCTCCGGATATTCTTTCTTTGGAATAAGCACTATGTTAGTCTTCATTATTTGAGACGAAAACTCTCCATTATTCAGCCAAGATGTTGTTGCATGATATATCTCCATGCCACATAAATGCCAAAACCTCTTATAAAATGCCGGATTCAAACCATCTGGACCTGGTGCTTTATCTGAATGCATTGTAAATACAACCTTCTTAAACTCAGAAATATTAAATTGAGCTAGCAACATACCATTATCAACATCTGTTACGCGCGGGGTTATATGCTCCAACGTGGTATTCACTATTTGCGCCTCACTTGTGAACAATTTTGACAAATAGTTTTTTGCTACCGCACAAATATCTTGTTGTGTCGTGACAAGCTCTCCTTCATCTGTCTTCAGCTCCATGATGTTATTACGCCTTTTTTTGTTGCTTGACATTGCCTGAAAGAATCGAGAATTTGTGTCCCCATCCTCTAACCAATATACCTTCGACCTTTGCTTCCAAAATGCTTCTTCTTGTGCCAACAAAAATCCCATTCTTGTTCGAATTTCCTCATATCTCGCCACCTGAGATTGTTGAACACACCCCCGAAGTATTTTCATCTCCTCCCGACACTCCTCAATAACATGTATGTACTTGAACCTCAGTTTTCATCCCCAATCATTCATAGCCTCCGTACATCCCTTTAACCATGACAACACTTCACCCTTCGTGCTTCTCTCCCATCCCCCTCTAACTACATCATTCAACTCCTCCTTCAGCAGCCATGAATTTTCGAACCTAAACTCTTTTGTCCTTCTTCGACGTGGTGCTTCTTGCAACTTAAGTAGAATTGGAAAATGGTCGGACCGATGTGAAATGACATTATGCAGCTGATTTTGATGAAAAATATCACACCACGCATGAGTTTCCATAGCTCTATCAATTCTCTCTTCCTTCATATGTTGTCCTCATCTACCTTTAACCCATGTGAATGGATACCCTGTCAATGGAATGTCACTTAAACTGCTATCCTGAACAACCTCCCTAAAACCCCTTATTCTCCATGGTGGATGATCAACTCTGCTTCTTTTTCATGGTTGGACAACAAGTCGTTAAAATCCCCCATTACATACCATGGTAATGTATTGTCTTGTGCTAGAGTTCGAAGCATGTCCCACAACTCCCTCCTTCGATCATTCTCTGAACAGCCGTAAAAACCAGTAAGTCTCCATCGTGGATAGTGCGGATGAATGACTTCCATATTAATTTTGAAAAAAGTTTAAAATAAAAGCCAAGTGGCAAATAAGAGTTTGTTTGTATTTTTTATATTAAAAGAAAAAAAATGACTCAAGGTATAATTAAGTTGATTGAAATTTGATTAAGAAAATAAAAATAAAAATAAAAAGGGATCACTTGATTGAAAATCAAGGTTTATTATGAAAATATTTTTTTGTGATTTTTGGTTATTTGCAATGTTTTTGTTGTTTTTGAATATTAATTTAAAACATCAAAATAAAGCTTACGTGACAATAAAAATAAAAACGCGAGAATTTCGTAGTGACGTTGGATCACCACAAAATCTCTTAATCTAACCTAATTTTTTGCATTTTTTTAATACATAAAGCAGAATAAATAAATAAATAAAAAGACACATGCATGATTCTTCTAATTTATATTTACATTGGACCTAAATACATTCTAATTGCTGGAAAATAAATGACAAAAATTAAAATGCTAAATAGAAATAAAATGAAATGCAAAGATACTAAAAAGAAATAAAATGCAAGAAAATAAAAGAAATAAAAGAAACAAAAGAAATGGACAACCGAAGGGACAAAATTACCGAAGGGACTTTTTCGAAGGGATAGAAAAAGAGGGAGAAGAAAAGAATAATGCGTCAACACAATCTAAAGGATGGAGAAGAGAGAAAAGTTCTTTGACAACTCAAGGGAACTTTTGGTGTGTGAAATTGTGAGGGATGAGAGCTCTATTTATAGGTTCAAAGGTTGATGAAATTGGAAGTTAGAGACCGCATTTGATTAATGGACTTGATGATGATTTATGGAATGGAACGCGTTTTGCCTTGAAATGGAAAGAAAAGAGGATGACTTTGCTGATTGTCTATGATTGTGGCGTGGGAAAGAAAAGAAAGAAAATAAAAAAAAATTGGACCCCGAACACTTTGGATTTTTGGACTATTCTAACAAAAATAAAAATAACTTAAATAAATAAAAACAAAAATAAAATAAAACTAAAAAATAAAATAAAATAAAATATAAAACAATAAGAAAAATTCTTGTGTAGAAACGCACTTAACACTTGTCATTTACAAACAACGAATAAGAGTGTGACACATAATTAAAACAAACACATCATTAAAAATTGAAAAATAATTGTTTAGTAAAAAATATGAAAAACCGCTCCTTCTCTCTCCCATCATCCATATTTTCTAGCATATATGGTTCCCAACAATACTCTGCTCAATTATATCCTTCCGTTTCTGTTTCTCCACAAAAACCTCTCCATTATTCTCTACTGTTACACTTTGATTACCATCATTTACTGCAGCATTCAATAGCGCGTCACCTCACTTCATCGGATTGTTGCCGAAAGATGAACCTTCGTCTGCCCTCCATCTCTTCCTCGCCGGTTTAATTCAATTCTAATATCGGGACCCCAGTTTCTCACACCATCATCTTCTTGCACAACATATAGTTTTTCACAAGAATCTTCTGTGTGCCCTAATATTCCACAGTAGTAACAGAAAATGCCGAGGCATTCATATTTGATATTGACTGTGACTGGTGTTGCGCCCTTCTTCTTGATGCTTTTTGAACAGACCAATGACTTCCTAACATCCACCATAACCCTAACTCTCATGTATGGTCTCCAAAAATCTGAATTGTTCTTCTCATCATACTCCAAAAATTCTCCCACATAATTCCCTACGTTTCAACCCACCGTCTCCGCCATATAACCCACTGGTAAATTATGAACTTGTATCCAGAATGGAACTGTGTTCAAAGGTACTTGTTCTGGACTCTCTCCATCTTCCATTGCTCCCAAAACCATCATGTGCTTATTGAAAAACCATGGCCCCCCTCGAAGGACTTTTTGGATATCTAACTTATGGGAGAATTGAAACAAGAAGACCCTCATCTTAATTTCTCTTATTTCTAATCCCTTCACCACAGACCAGATGTCTTTCATATTCTCTTTCATCATGTGTGTTCTGACTTGCTTATTGGTTAGAAATCTCCCAATCAGACATAAACTTGGATCGAAACCACCTCCTTCGCGTACCAACTCTTCCTCTGGAATTTCAATCTCCTCGTTGTCCTCCTCAAGTCGTAGGTGTTCCATGACTTTTGGTTAAAATGAATGATTTAGTGTAGAAAACTAATTAACAATCAAGTGCCTGTATTGATCTTTGTAATGATATCTCACAATTTTGGAAGAAAAAAAAAACTCTTTATAATGCATTGACAGAGGAAGATGATATGGTGGAATTGATCACCCTTACTTATTGCTCTTGAGATCTCCATTTATTTAATGAACTTAAAAGGTGAATTGTCTCTAATAAGAAGGAAGAGAGATCCTTCCAAAAAAAAAAAAAAAGGAAGGAAGGTAGTATTATTTCCATAAGCTTCTCTCATTAATACTTAATGCTAGTGGTTAAATTAATATAAATATATAATCCCATTCAAACCGACTATAATATTATAGAATCCAAAATCGCATGCCACATACCATAACAAAATAATATTTAATCGTTAAGAGTAAACAATCTATTGATCTAATGTGTGTACATGGTCATTAATAAAAAAGTATACACTTTTTTATAAGAAAAAAAAACATTTGATCGATGGAATAATAAAATATGCATAACCTTTGTGCTACATCCTATGAACCCAAAATAATACTTCCAATCACAATTTCGTTGGATTCAAGTTTCATCTAAAGAATGACACCCACTTTTCATCCTAGGCCTGACCCTACGGCACAGATTATAATAGGTTCAAAGTATATGTTGATCACCCTTGCTTGATGCTCTTGAGATCTCCGTTTACATGTTTGTAACATTCCAGGACCATATGATATAGTTTATTCGTCTTTGGTGGGGTTCTACTGTATATTGCATCAAACTCGTGTTCCTTGCGTAGGAATCCTAATAATTGATGTCTAATGACAGAAAATGATTGTTAGTATAAATAATGCTATTATGTAGAAAATGAACTCTGATATAGCGTTAGCCCTCCTATTCTTAGGTGCAAACGAACATAACACCTCATAGTTAGAAACAACCAATCAGAAAATTTTGTTCAATTTAATAAATAAAAAACTAAAAATAAAATGGACACGTTCTTTCTCTTCTTCTCTCACCATCTTTGTGGAAACAAAACGCAGCAGCATTAATGTTGTTTTAGAATTCTTCCTTCTTTCCTCTAAACACCACTTTAGCTCTCAATTACATCATGTATTTGTTGCTTCTTCCTCAGACAATATCCTTATTTTTCACTTTCTTATTTAAACAAATCCAATTCTTATCCATCACCTAAAGTTTTATTGTTCTCCATTAAATCTCCAGTGTTGGGTTTTTTCTTCTACAACTACACTTGTGTTGTGTACATCCTTCGTAAGGGTTTTCCAACTTCTTTGTTTTTGTATTTAATTTTGAAAATAAAGGTACTTTTGGTATGAAGAATTGATCAAAAAGACACATTCAAAGAGAAAAGTAAAAAGAAAAAAGAAAAAAACACAGAAAGAAAGCGTGCCAGTTTTAATTTTGGTTTTTATTTTATTAAATTAAATAAACAAAATTTTTTGATTGGTTGTTTCTAACTATGACGTGTTATGTTTGTTTGCATCTAAGAATTTCTCCCACCCCAGCACACATATATGAAAGGGTATCAGCAGTGCAATTTGTTTTGGTTTAAATGATTCATTAGAAAAGTGTGATCTGCTTCACTTATATGTGTGATTTTTCAATAATTAATGGTATTTTATCTACCTATAAAATAAAAAATCAATCTGATCATATCAAATTAAATGTGGTTTAAATTGTTCTTAAAAAAATGTGGTTTAAATTGAAACAATTTTTTAGTGATCCAATTCACAATTGTAAAAAATTATAGTAATATCAGGATTATAAAGTCATGATAACAAGCTCGATGAACTATATAACATACAATTTACTAAAAAAAATCTTATTTACAGAATAATAATGATTATATGTGAAACAAAGAAAATAATAAAAAATTATACTCAGGGGTGGCCCTGATGGAGGGCGGAAGGGGCGGCAGTTCAGTGTACCATTTTTTTAGGGACACCAAAATTATTATTTTTACTTAGTAGTTAGTATTATATAGATACATTTGTTTTTACTTCGCTATGATTAATTCTATTGAAAAATATATTTTTAAATAACTTTGATTATAAATGAAAATTTTTCAACAAAAATTACAAGATAAAAATATTAGAATAATTAAAAGGATATAATTTATTGTTTCGCCTAAGACACCAAAAATCTTAATGCCGACTCTGAATTTATACTTATAAGCATGAGATATAAACACATCTTTTATCAGTTGACTCAAGAATTATCGTAGTAAACTTTTTATGCTCTTTTTTTTTTTTTTTAAGTAACATAATGATTAAAATTTAATCTTTTAAGATTAATAAATTAATAATTTTAGATTTAAACTACAACTTCTGCATATTGTAATGTCTCTATTAACTCAATTATATTCACGGGACCTTTCTATGGTTTTTCTTAACCTTTCATTACTATAGTTTTTAGCGCATAATTTATGATTGATAAATTAATATCACTACTTTGAAATGTGCGGTTTTATATCATTTATACACTCAAAAAAACTATAGTAAAAAAATCATCAATATTTTAGAAATTGAGATCTCTACTCTAACTGTATAATGCTTGCTAGCTTCCTTTTGACACTCATTACATTTTGATAGACGTCTTTAAATGTTTAGATGAACTAATTCGCAATTTTTTACTTAGTAACTTCTCAACCTTTTTGTCAAAAAAAAAAAACTTTTAACCTTTTTTTGTGTGTGCATTTCTCGCTCTTATCACAATAAATTTGTAGCGATTTTTTACTTTTAATGCTTTTTACACATTTTTGGCCCATCACTCATCATGTTGGTCTAATTTCTTTTTTCTTTTTTTGACTAGAATGTTGGTCTATTTTCATTCTTTATTCAAAATACAAAAATATAAATACAAAGAAAACACATAAATAAATGAAAAGTACGTTCTATCAAAAAAAAAAATGAAAAGCATGCAAAACCAATAAAACGGGAGAAATACAAATCAACCAATTTTTTCTGATACTTCGATTATTTTTTGGGTACAAAGACTTCAATTCTTTTTCTTTTTGTCAAGTGCCCTAGTAGTTAGAGCTCACATATTTTAAATGGAAAGAAGTGGGGTGTCCGAGATTTGAACTCCGACCCCAACATATAATATGCAATATCTCTATCAAATGAGTTAAGTTCACGGGATAGACTTCAATTCTTTTAAGATTCTTTTAAGCATGTAATATTCTACAAGTTAACTTTTAGAAATATACACGAAAAAATTACTGAGAATAATATTCATCTTTAGTTTTGGACCATATATTTAAAAGTTATTGTTTTTATGTATTATAGGGAGAGAATATAGTAGAAAATAAAGTCGTAATACTTTAATCAAGAATCGATATAATTTACTTGGCTGTATATTATGTTTGGTTCCATTGTTGGGAATAATGTGAGATTTCAATGAAAACGATACCATGATGTAAAAAGAGGCTTCCCGACGGGAAGAGAAATGGAGCAATAGTATCCATGAGAAAGGGAAAGATTTGGAAATACTAGTAAACTATGAAAAAGGTTAATTAAAGTTAATGAGTGGTAAAAAAGCTCAACGCATCAAAAATTTATTTTGATGTAAAATAGTAAAAAAGAGAACAAATCTTCACACTTTTAAAATAGAATAGTATTTAGCTCGTTATCATTACCGTGTCCATTTATATTTGAAATAATAGTGGACGGCCTATGAACCTAGTCGAATAGACATCAAAAGAGGTATTGTAATACTTTAGCATTTTTGCAACTTCTTTTTGGTATACATTGTCAGCTGATATAGTCATAAAAACATTATGTCCGTTGACACAAATATATTATATCCCATGTTTGCTCATGTTCTTTTCTATTGTTCTACAAAACCATTTTTCAATTCATCTCAGCTAATAATTCAAATACACATGATTATTCAGGAATCTATACCAGATGTGAAAAAAATGTTAGGGCAGAATTATCAATTGTCTGGGAGTCCCAGGTGAATGTTAGGAGGAGTAACAACGGATCAATGTTCTAAGACCATTAAAGAGAGACGTCACATCTCCACTTAAGACATTAGATATACCGTATATGGATTCGTAAGTAATGTGAGAACCCACACTTACATCCAACAATTGAGATATGGCATAAATGCTCTCTCTTTTTTACACATTGTTTAAATGTTTTTTTTTCCATCGTTATAATGTTGGAACAAATGTTTCCTCTCACAAATAATTAAGCGACTCCATATATATGTTTTTTGTTCTTGCTGATCGATCAGTTGCAATTACAAAAATGTGTGTGTATGCAACTATGCATGTATGTGGCCTGTGTACTCTATCCAAGGTTACTAGGTCAAGTTTGTGAAGTTAGATTCGCTCACTTAATCCTTCATCTACATCAAGAGAAACATATTAAGCTAATAGATAGTGATAGAAAAATATAGAAAAATGTAGAGAGTAATTAAGTCGAATGAAGAGATAGATAAACATGATGAAGGGAGATGAAAAGGGTGACGATAGAGAGGATGTAAATTCCAAATTATTTGTTCACTTCACTAGACTACTTAAATTTTTAAATATAGGTTCCATTCATTGGAGGTAAAATTTAAATTACTTATATGCTTAGTATAGTTCAAAAGTGATTAATGCAACATAATCGGTAGTCTCAAACTCGAATCCAGCTCAGGATATGCTATTTTGCTATAAATTAGTGTATAAAAAACATATATGTGTTCTAGATGTCAATGTGAATTCACACACATGAAACAAATCATATACAAAAGTCTAGCAGCACTAATAGTAAAATATTGACAAACTCATTTTAATACTCTTAATATTCATTCTCTTATTCAATACAATTTTGAAAATTACATGTCACACATAAAATGGTGGAAACCATATAAAAGTGGTGAGACCCGAGCAAATTTTATGAAATGAGCAAGTGTTGAATGGAATAGGGAGTGTCAATAATATCACTATTGATCCTAATAACACTCAACAATTATAATTTTAACCTAATAACATAGTGCTGCATTTTTGAAATCACGTCAAATTTAATAGAATCATTTTTTTTAGTAAAAATTTAATAGAATCATATTTAGTTTATTCAACGCATCATGTCTAAAATACACACATGGATGGTGTTGAAAAGAGAGGACTTTTATGCATTTAATTTACATGTATTCACACACTCAAAATATTGATGATCCTTTGATCAAATTTCAACAATCAAAATTCAAGATGAATATTCTATATCGAGTAAATAGTCAATTACTCCCCCCTGCCCGAAATTGTAACTTTCGTCAAAACCCCCCCTGAATTTTGCAAAACGTCAAAAAAAACCCTTGAAATTGTCAAGCGTCTGCCAATTACCCCCCTCCGTTAATTTCCTCCATCCAACATGCTGGTGTGGCCGTTAACTGCCACGTGCCACTGCCACATGGTCAGAAAAGTCATGCCACGTCATAGGGGGGTAATTGACTCTTTTTTTTTTCCTTTTCAAAATTAACATTTGTACCACCCACTGACTTTGCAAATTGCTCCCCCCAAATTCAACATTTATGTGCAAATACCCCCCTCAAATTTAAAATTTATGTAGCAAATATCCCCTCAAATAACAATAAAATAAAACATCAAATAACAAACATAGAAATCATAATTTCAATCGCACCATAAAAATCATCCATTGATTACATGATGCTTAAAAACAAGTCAACAACTAGAAACATTTAAAATGAAAATGGTCATCAATGATGATATTCATACATCCTAGTCAATGTATTTAAATACATAAACTTAAGTCTGCATTTAACAACTTAAAAAGTAACATGGGAACAGAGATGCATATGCATCAAAATGTTGTGTTTTGAGAGCAAATAATTGCAGATTCTACAGAAAAAACAATTATGGCAAAGTGTAATTTGTTAAATTTGGTAATTATAGCAAAGTGTAATTACAGCGGGAAGTTAAATAATTGCAGAACCATTTCGAGCAACACCCTTAACAGATAGAGAACTAGTGGTGTGTTCCGAGGGAACCCCTGAAGGAGCATAGCTTGAAATATTCCCAAGCATCTGTCAATTGCCCCCCTATTACGTGGCATGACTTTTCTGACCACGTGGCAGTTAACGGCCGCATCAACATGTTGGATGGAGGAAATTAATGGAGTTAGATAATTGACAGACGCTTGACAATTTCATGGAAATTTTTGACGTTTTGCAAAATTCAGGAAAATTTTTAACGAAAGTTATAATTTCAAAAGGGTAATTAACTATTTCCTCGTTATATATCACTATATTACTATGTAAAATTGAAGATGTGTGTTCGCCTTCATCGTATAAAATCCAATATGGCTGAAAAGATGTTTGCCAGCACTTTCAGTCGTACCTCAATAAACTTTTATCAATTAACAAGTGACACGTTGACCAATCTGATTCTCACGGTCCAACAAATCTTATATGGACCCCTCCACTCACTTTGTGTCCCACCATGTTTCTCCTCGTTGAATTCCTTTCTTGCCACGTGTATAAACTTCTGAATTTTCCACGTGCCCTTACGAGAATCCAGCCCAACCGCTACTTATGTTCCCTTCCTCAGCTACTCCCCTTTGTCTCCCTTCTCCATTCTCCATTCTCCATCCATTATTTGCCTCAGATCATCACTCACTCACTCTTTTTGCACTCTCTGTCTCTTCACCATAATGAAGAATGACTTCACCATCACCACCTTTCTCCACCTTCAACACAAACAAAACCCTATTTCCATTCTCAATTACCAATATCTCACTTCCATCAAAACCCTAACACCCCATATCACATGTCTCGCAGTCCACCGTAACCTTCTCTACGCCGCATCTCTCAACCTCATCAACGTCTTTGATCTCTCTTCCTCTCATTACACCCTCATTGACACCTTCAATGAAACCACCACTTCAGGTTATTACTAATTACTAAAATATCTCATATAATCAATAATATAAGAAAGAAAATGAAAAAGAATGAGTAAACATAACTATTATTAACAAACTTTATCTCTCATATAGGTTTTGTCAAGTCTATCACCTTCAACGGTTCAAGAGTCTTCACTGCTCACCAAGACTGTAAAATTCGTGTATGGCTTATCACATCTTCAAAACGACACCGTCTAATATCTTCACTTCCAACCGTCAAAGACCGGTTGCGCCGCTGCATCGTCCCTAAAAACTACGTCAGCGTTCGACGTCACCGGAAGAGTCTTTGGATTCAACATAACGATACTGTATCAGGTTTAGCAGTAAACTCTAAAGAGAAACTCATGTACTCCGTTTCTTGGGATAAAACTTTGAAGATTTGGGACTTGTCTTCAGGTAATAACTGGTGTTTAGAGTCTTTCAACGCTCATGAAGACGCTATTAACGCTGTTGTTGTTTCTGACGACGGTGTCGTTTACACGGCGTCAGCTGATGGGTGTATCAAGGTTTGGAAGATGGATGGTGATGATAAGGTGAAACACTACGTGTTGGGGAGTATGATAGGGAAGCAGAAACCAGCCGTTAATGCGTTGGCATTGAACGGTCATGGTACAGTTTTGTTTTCAGGTGGGAGTGATGGTACGATTTGTCAGTGGGAGGAAAAAGAAAACGACATCGTGTTGAAGGAAACGTTGAGGGGTCATAGTGGAGCTATACTTTGTTTGGTCAACTTAGATGATTTGTTGGTGAGTGGGTCATCCGATCTAACGGTGAGGATTTGGCAGAGGGAAAAGGGGGGTGGTGGGTATTGTTGTAGAGGAGTGTTGGAAGGACATGAGAAACCGGTAAAGTCGTTGGTGGCAATTTCCGGTGGTGGTGAAGATGATGATGAGGTTGGGGATGGGATTGTTACGTTGTTTAGTGGAAGCCTTGATGGTGAGATTAGAGTTTGGGAAGTGTTTGGTTTGGTTTAAAACTTAATTGATTCTGCTTAATGCATGTTGCATAGTGCATACCACTCTAAAATTTTAAAACGTGGTGTTAATTAAATAACTAGATAAGTTGAAATTCTGACACTAACGTCATGGGAGTTTACAAGGAAACCGGACGTGCCAAATAGAGCTGAAGATTCAAGTTAATGCAGGCTTATATATAAGATATGATATATAAGAGCATAAAATCACGTTTCAAAACTGATTAGTGGCTTAAGCCTTTGCTTGCTCTTGATCACCAGAACTGTAGTGGTGATAAGCAAAACTGTGACTAAAATAATAATTTATAAATGGAAGTATATATTTTTGTGTTATCACAAGCTTTATTTGATGTCCTTCTCTTTTCTGCACTGGCCCATATACAGAACATAGGTCGTACAAAAATCATACAAACTATTGCACAAATACGATCAGTATTCACAGGTCATATCAATCTCTAATATAGATTCATACCAAAAATAAACCTCTAATATATATATTCGAAAATAACAAAGGTATTTTGCCCTAAAAAAATCCAAGGAAAGAGTTGACACGTGATGGTTATATGATATCAGCAATATTCTCTCTACTAGCTCTAATAATAAAGTTTCTCTTGCGATCAACAATGAATTTGTTGTGAATTAAGACCCAAAAATCACATGTAAACTAATACGTGTGGAGCAAAAAGGAAGAAGTAACTAATACTAAAGTAACTTTAAGCAGTTTAAAAGTTATAACTCAACTGATAAATGCTGAAATTGTAAAGATCGGATGTTGTGATTCGGGATCGAACCGGAGACCTTTGTGTGTTAGTTTAATTTTATTAGATTACCGCTTCATCTAAGACCGAAAAAAAAAAGTAACTTTAAGCAACAACAACAATAATAAACTTAAATCTAATCTAGGAATCAAGTGTAAAACAAAAAACCACAAGCAAAAGATAAAAAAGAACATAAACAAACACACTAAAAAATGTTTACCCAATTCGGTCCAAATCTACTATGGGGGAGATTGATCTCTCTAATCCACTATCAACGAGTTCTTTACAAAGAGATACAAAAGAGTTACAAGAAATTGGCTTCAACAAGCTTTACAAGAACAAAACATAATTTCTATCCTTTTTCCAATCTCTCCCCAAGAACAAGAGACTCGAAGATTTCACTCACCCAAGATGTTTACAAATGTTTCCCTACTCAAGAGAACCCTCACCAAAGACCCTCATCCCTAAAGTTACCTCATTTGATTTCTAAAGTTTTTCTCTCTTGAAGCCTACTCAAAATTAAACATGAAGAATGAAGCCTTATATAAGGCTTAGATCCTGAGAAAATTGTGCCCCGATTTTCACGTTAGTACACAATACAATACTAACATTATCCATAAAATCGTGCCACAATTTCTCCAAATTGTGCCTCGATTCCAAATTCTGAAACCAAAATTGTTCCCCAATTTTCAAATCGTGACATGATTTTTGTCCAACCGTCAATCATCAATTTTGAGACAATACTCAACAAAATTGCTTCAAATTGTAAAAAAGAAGAAGAAAGTAGACTCGTTAAACAACAAGTTGCTAGAAGTTGAATCTCTTTATTCTTATGTATAAAGAAAATTCAGTTAAGAGGTGAGAGGACCCATATTATGTGCCTACACATTCTCGGACGGAGATTAAGTAATAATAGTGGGAATTTGTACTAGTGCTAGACACATTCTTCAACGGAGATTAAGTAATGTGAAAATTTGTACTATATAAAGATAATATATGAATTGGGTTATTTGAATAAAAATACAAAGGTGTATATGACATTGTGCGTATAACGTATAGAGAGTATATATAGAACTATAATTTATGAATCTAATTCTCTCTCTGTGCTAAAATTTATCAAAGAGAAAGTTCTTCATACCCATCCATATGATGTGATTGTTGATTACATAATATCTTTGCTGAGTGCTGATTAAGAAAACATTGTTCTTGTTCACACCTTGCAGAAAGGAAACTCTTGTGCCAACCGGTTGGCCAAATTTGAAGCTTCTTTTGATAATGAGATTATAGTTTTTGATTTTTGTCGCCCTTTATTGGCTAGTACCTACTTAGTTGATATTATGGGGGTATCTTTCATTAACCTTAGTTTACTTCTCTCTCTTGTCCTTCTTTTTTCCATTGATATTTAAAAAAAATATATAGAGAGACATATCCAATGAAATAACTTGTTATAACGAGAGATGAAAGTGTTAAATTATTACACTTAGATTTAATCTAATGGGTGAGATCTTATTCCTTAAAGTACGCCTCTTTTAAGATACACATTTTAATTGAAAAGGTCGAATATGATAGCTCTTAGGATTAACTAATTTTGTGGTGTTGTTCCATCAAATCAAATATTAAATTAGTGGTTTGTTGCGCAATTATGATGGGTTGTATTTGTTGAAATTCTTTAATTTGATCATAAATTCAGCTGATATTCTTCAGGCGGAGCTTTTGGCAATTTACCATGGACTTTTGTATGCGAAAGAAATGGCAATAGATGATCTTGTTTGTTACTCTGACTCTCCACACTGTATTAATCTCATCAAATACCCTACAATGAAGTTGCATACTTATGCAGTGTTGATCCAATACATCAAGGAGCTCATTGATCAAATTAATGTTACTATCTGTCATACTTTAAGAGAAAGAAACCAATGTGTGGACTTTTTGGCCAAGCTTAGAACTTCCTCCGATATTGATTTTTCCTTCCACGCTTCACCTCCCGAAGGCCTTCAAAGTCTTTTAAGGATTGATGCAGCTGGAACTTGAGTGTAGTTTGTATGCAATTGGAACTTGAGTGTAGTTTGTTTTTATGTTCTTTTTTTGTTTTGCTTGTTTTGATTAGCATTGTAACAAAAAATATATTAAATTAATACTAAATATACTAATTTTTTTTCTTAATATATTTGAAATTTTTCAAGAAAAAGTGAAAAACTACTAAATATAGAGTTTTATTTAAAAATTAAGTTATTTTATTTTTAATTCTCTTTTTTTAAAAAGCTGTAAAAACATAAAGAGAAAAACTTCCTAAAATGAATTTATTTTTAACATATGTAATAAAATTTAATTTAATTTTAAATCCTTTTTAACATTTTGGTAAATTTTGGTTTATCCTGTCTTAACCAATCAAATTTTCTGAAAGATCTAAAAATAATAAAATCTTTAAATTACAAAATTAAAATCTAAAAAAAAGTCTTAAAAAATTAAATCAAAACTCGATTAAACCACAAAGGTGGTAAAAGTGCATTTTTTTTTTTCCTTGGTTTTTTGTGGGAGGAGTCAAGTGAATTGTTTTTGTTATTTTCCCTCCAAGCTGTGTGAACTCTGGACGTTTTCCTTTGATGGAGGAACCTACCTTCGAGTTTGTACGGCAACCCTATAACCCTTTCTTCTCTAATTCCACTCTTCACATTACTTTTCTTTGTATCCTAATCTTCAATTTCTTCATTCAATAACAGGATCTAATCCATTCCATTATGAAGCGCATTTGGACATTGCGAACCTTAGGTCACTCACTTTCTCTTTTACTTTTTAATTTATCTGAGTCGCTAACTATATCATTTTCTTTAATCAAATTATTTGTGTTTCTACTTGCAGAGCGTGAAAATGTTGCAACCAACGATGCTTTGGATTCTGAGGTTTTCAAATTTTCTGTTTTCACAAATTTCTAATCTACGCATGCTATGTGTTTGTTATTTGGCTGAGCTGAAACCTGAGATGATATTCACGTCAATTTCTTAATGTTAGTTTTTGAATTCGGGGATTTTGAGTTAAGAAATTTGCTAATAGGTTAATTAAGAAATTTGTGTGGCCTTGTAGCATTTAGAGTTAGGTTTAGTGTACGTTTTACAATTTCAGATGGGTTTTGTATTGGCTTTTGTCATAAATGAGAGATCTATGTAGTGAAACACAAAATACAAGGGACTGCATAGTAGTTTGTATTTTTATATTACATCTCGTGTAACATCGACACTTCAGATTGAAGACGTGTCCGGTGTCCGACACGACACCGACACATGTAGTTACATTCAATTACTAATATTTTTTAATTTACTACTTGTGTCGGTGCCGTGTACAAGTGTGTGTCAATTCCAAATTGTTTCCCTTTTAATCACTTTTCTTCATTACTTAGGTATTGCGACATTTGTTTTTATGGTATGCTGGTTCTCACTTCTCAAACCATTTTACAGAAAACTTGATCTACAATATTGTAGTTTATAACTGGCTGGGTGCTATCAATAGGAGTAGCATATTAAGCATCCTTAATTTGCCCTACATTCTTAAATATATCAGCTATTATTATCTTTAGTTATAGAATAGATCCTACTTAATTGTTAATTGTTGTACTGTCTGTCAATAATCTGCAAGTGGGTTTTACTGCTACAGGTAGCAGCTGGCTCGTCAAAGAAGAATCGGACAACTTCTGGTATTTATATCATCATTCTGTTGACAGATTTCTTATTTGGTGGAGATTATATTTTGTGATCATGTCACACTGTAGTTGTCTTGGCATTGCAAATTGGTCGCTCACTGAAACTCTTTTGTCCGTCTTTTCCCATGCAGCTAATGCCAGTGCTTTGAAGCTTACCTGTGAACTTCTCCGGATTTTTGTTACAGGTTCGTCATCGTCCATGTTAAATTTTAAAAGAGAAACACATTGATACTTGCTCAAGACTATGAGTTGCACATATTCCATGCCATATTGTTTTTGACATAACCTTTCTGTTGATGCAGAGGCTGTTCAGCGTGCTATTGCTATTGCAGAGACTGAGGGTGATGGTCAAATAGAAGCTACTCATTTGGAGAGCATTCTTCCTCAGTTGCTTTTAGATTTCTAAAGCATTTGATGATATGAAATACTCATCTGTAACTATTACTCTCCCTATCATGGATTTAGTGAAAAATTGATCAAGATTTTTGGCGAAAAGTTGTATGAGATACAACTATATTGCATGGGTGCTGACTATTTTACTGCTTAGCGTTCTTCACCATCTTGTTATACTTGATATTTTAAAAACACCCTAGACCAGTCTATGTCCAAAAGAGCATGGGCAAAGATGAGTAATCGCCATAGCAGGAGAAGGTACACGAAAATTAAACGAGGGGTAGTAATCCCCATGGCATCAGCTACAAACAAATTTCTAACATGAGTCGGACATGACTCATAAAACATCACAAGGTTATTCAAAGAGCATCCTAAATTTGCAAGTGCATCATCACATTGATTTGCCTCTCGGTATGAATGAATAACCTTCACTTCCCATAAATTGAATTGATTAATGAAGACACTAAATTGATTGACGTTATTTAATTTCAGTAGTTAATTTGTCATAAGTTTGGAAGATCAAATTGTCCTAAGGGCCATACCTCCATTATCCCCCTTCAACCTATTCTAGATGATGCTCCTTATCTTCTCAGTCTGGGAGACTGGAATCCCTCAGTTCATCTGGTTAGCCGTAAGGTCAATAAATGTGCTTAATGCATGTTGCTGGAGAACATTCTGCTTCTTTATGTGGAATACTTTTGTTGATTCTTCTCTTTTATATAGCTTTATTAGCACTGATTTTAGGGGAGAGCTTGCTCCCCTGATGGTTCTGCCTCTTGTTAGTTAACTCTTTTTATTAGCAAAAATAAATAAAAGTCTCAACGTGACAACGAGTAATTGTCTTTGGACATCATGAATATTCTGTTATATTCAACTTACACATGACATCGAAACATATTTATATTTTCCCAGCAAAAAGATCATCGATTTTGATTATTGGAAGCATTTAATTTTTTTTAAATAATGCTATACATCCATGTTAGAGCATATTAAGAGAGTTTAATTTTTAGGTCCTTAAAGACTGCACCTCAAACTCGTTATCATTTTCCTAATTTTTATTATGAGAATGACCCCCAACTAATTAAAGTTGTAAAATTGTATTTGAGAGTCAATATTACTATGTTAGACACGGTGGACACATGAGTTACTTGTCAAAAATATCATCTCCGTTCTCGAATATAAACAAAAAAAAATCAAACAAAATAGATGTTTTTGATTCAACTTTTTAATTAGATATATTAACTTTGTTTATTTTTTTAAACTAAGATCGGAACAATAAGTTTATGAGTGATGCATAATTTAAATGGAACCCTCGTAACCGAGTGAAACTCATAGAGTTCAATTTAACAAGAAAATTGTGTTAAATTTTTTGTATTATACAGATAACACTTTAAAATAACCGATCAATTTAATCATTAAACTATCTGTTTTTCACCAATTTAATCAACTAAAACGTCTCTAAACTATAAAACAAAATACATCAAATTAATTCTTTAGACTATTATGAAAAACAACCACTTATAATAACCGAGAGAGTGAATATAAACAAAGAGCTTATGAACTTTTTAGTTAATTTAGATATAGATAATTTAAGAACTAAATTGATAATTAAGGGATATTTTAAGAAACATAGCAATCGAATAAAGAGGCAAGCATTTCTGGTTACATCATCTCTGCGTAGCTTTCACTCACGTTGATCCGCGTCAAACTGCTAACACCCAACTCCGTCAACAAAGTTCTCTCCTTTCTGCGATGGAGGTAACCTCATTTATCGTAATTCAATTTTCTTTCCGATGAGTTGTTATGGAAAATCTTTATTGTTCCGATCCTTAGCTTTTAAACTAGCGATAAAGCAGATAATAGAGACATCATGAACTAATTTTTGTCAAATTGCTTTTTATTGGAAAATCTAGTTACCTTGCAATAGATGAAATGTTTATGGTATATTTTCAAGTAGTTATATAACTGTAAATGAAATATAATGTTGTTGCAACAGCAATACTGGTCTGGGAGTGCAATCAATAAAAACAAAGGGATGGTGGAGAATTTGCAGAATTATGGAATAATCAAATCTAGAAAGGTAGCTGAAACAATGGAAAACATTGACAGAGGTTTATTTGTACCCAACGGGGCCCAGCCTTACATTGACAGCCCCATGGCTATTGGCTACAATGCCACTATATCTGCACCACACATGCATGCAATCTGCCTTCAGTTGCTGGAGAATTATTTGCAACCCGGAATGCATGCTCTCGATGTTGGTTCTGGTATACTCTCCGTCACACTTATCAGAAAATAATGCGTTTACTTGCTTTGTTTTTTTCGTAGTTGTGAACGAATGATATGGACAATAAATAAATTGTTGAAATTATTATGCAATGTTTGATAAAATTGATGGCAGTAGTATTGGTACCATTTTATTAGAACTGCAATAATAATAAGGGTGTGCACAAAGAATGGTGCTTTGTTTCCTTTGCTTGACGGAGTTTAGGTTTTTCTTAAAGATTTGCGTAGCTGATGTTAATGTGAAAAAGTTTCAAGTTTTAAGATGTGCTATACAAAATTAAGTGATGTTCTGTTTGACAATGATAAGAATTTTACTGTAGTTTTTCTCCATTTTCTTTGAATGTGATACTCACAATCTCTATACTATGGCCATTTTGCAGGGACTGGCTACCTGACTGCTTGCTTTGCTTTGATGGTTGGACCCAATGGCCGTACTGTTGGTGTGGAACATATTCCTGAATTGGTTTCCTCTTCAATCAAGAATATTGAAAAAAGTGCCGCAGCTCCACTTTTGAAAGATGGTTCCCTTTCTGTGCATGATTGTGGTATGATTTCTATTATCTCCATGGATCTGAAGGATGGAAAATTTTATACTTCTTGCACAAGAACAGTACTGTTGCATTTTACTATGATAAGCCACTCAAGGATTCCGCAATCCTCCCTTTAAAGCTATGTATCGAGATTCGAGAGAGAAGAACTAAGGCATTTAAGTACTCTACCAAACATCTTATGATACTCGATCTAGGGCACCCCATAATACTAAAGTCCTAGCACCACCGCTGTGAGCTAACGTCTCAACGGCTACACTCTATGATGCTTCGTTTAGCTTTTTTCAGTCATCCCCTCCATTGATACCCCTTTCAAAGACACCGTCAGCACTCAACCAGGCTTTGATACCATTTAATATGCACACAACTAACCCTTCCATAAAAGCTAATTATCAAGAGGAAGAACCAAGCCACTTAAGTACTTCACAAAACATCTCATACTTCTTGATGTAGGACTTAGGCACCTCATAATATCCAAGGCACTATCAGATCATGACAGTTTAATCTAGTCTATATGTCTGTTGCGGGGGACAAAGGAATGTGAATGATTAAAATTTTGACGAGCCCTACATTCAGATACGCCAAAACCATAACCTAGTGTCAGATTTGTGATTTTCATGAAGTGGTTGAGTCGGCGTAAGCTCAAAGTAAAGTTGATCCATAAGCATTCTTCATGTTATGGCCATCCAAGACATTTGTGTGTCTACATTTTCACTATCTGACAGTCTTTTTTCTGGTCCCTTACAGTACCTGCATTGTTAAATTATTTCTTATTAAGCAGTTAAATAATAGCTATTGTAAGTTAGTGGATCTTTAATTTCAAACATTTGTATGATTGATGTAACCAAAAAAACATTTGTATGATTGTTGTGCTGACAGATGGAAGGCAGGGTTGGCCTGATTTTGCTCCTTATGATGCCATTCACGTTGGAGCAGCGGCACCAGAAATTCCTCAACCACTTATTGACCAGTTGAAGCCAGGTGGTCGGATGGTTATTCCTGTTGGAAATGCATTTCAAGATTTAAAGGTTGTGGATAAGAACTCCGATGGTTCTATCAGTATCCGGACTGAGACTTCTGTTCGATATGTGCCTCTCACGAGCAAGGAAGCTCAACTTAAAGGAGAATAAGGGTAGCAAAGGGGAAGCAAAATCTTCAATTAGTGTGGCTTATACTTTCATGTGTCTTTGGTTTTCTGTATCACATGCCGCGTTCTGAAAGAATTTGTATAGTTCAAGTTAGTTTTATTTTCTTACCCTCATAACAGGAACCCAATAATAAAACTATTTAAAATCTTCTATATATCCTCCTTTTTTATGTATTAATTATTGAGTATGTTTGAGGCTAAAACATGTAATTAATTAAATTGTATCAATACAATAAAAAAAGTAAATTGTACTCGATCAGTGGTATATATGTGCAACTTACATTAATTTTTATATTGCCAAAAATTAAAACAATGGCAACATGACTACTTGGAGAAGTTACATGCAAATACTACCGAGAGAAAATATTGCTGCAAACCAATACAAAAAAATCCCAATGATGCTTAATACTAAGAATAAACATTCAATTTGGTCCCTAAACTATCACTCACCCACTCATCAATTGTCCATAAACTATTAAAATCAACTAAAATATCTCTAAATTATTTTCTCATCCAACTATTTAGTCTCTCAGTTTACAAATTTGATTGTTTCTCATGATATATTAGGGGCTAAATTGATGCATTTTTCGTACTTTTTAAAGGACATTTTAGTTGATTTTAATAGTTTAGGAGCTAAATTGGTGAGTAGATGATAGTTTTTTATTTGAAAAGAGAGTAGATGATAGTTTGAGTACCAAATTGACAGTTTTAGATTCCTAGAGCTATGAAGCAAAAGTGGTACAACAACCGAGATTTTCTCTGAAACATCTGATGAAAGCACCGGTACGATCCCCAAGCAAACCTCCACAAGAAGCTTTGCCATATAGATGATGAACAACACCATCAATATTGAGTTTTAGGCACCAAATTATAGAGAGCGGACACCAACGAATATCACTTGGGACAAGTAACTGCATGGATATAGTCTCTTGAGGAGAGAACTTAAGACCTTGTGTTGTAGAATCAACAAGCTCGTTAATCCTCTCAATAGTATTCTTCAACAAAATAGGGGTTTGGTCAAAGATAAATACATTCCTCCTATGCCAAAGAACTTCCAATTCCAAAGATTAGAGTGCGGTCTATGGAGACTCCAATGCTGTGGCGGAGATTCTCTGACAACCAACTATGAATATATATATATATCATGAAGAAACTACTCCCAGGGTTTGCATATACTTTATGCCATAGAGAAGTGGCGAGAGGACAATAAGGGCTAGCATGAAAAAGAGACCGTTACAAATAGGACAAACACTGGGTTGGATTAGACCACACCAACCTCTCTCATCGTTCGTCAACAAGGATTTAGAAGCGACAGGAGACTTTGTCACAGATTAACTCAGCACACTCAACAACCTTACCATGTTTGCTGAATAATTGCTCCAAGTGTTCATTATTCTCAACACTCCGTGACAACAGAGTAACATAGACACTAAAAGGAGAATCAAATGCGCGTGGGCGTTTTGGGAGATCACTTATATCATCCTTACCAACAGTCAAGAAATTTCCAGTTAATTCCTGTCACACAAAGGATGAATTAGTTAATCACATTCATTCTAAGTGTTGAATCAGTCCCACACTACATTGAACTTCTTCATAGCCTTCTCAACTTCTTCAACGGTACTCATGGTTACACATCCAAACATTTCGTATTGCGTCAATTAATTTAACTTTTTACATTTTCAATGGTCGAATTTATTTGTAAGCTAATATTTGCACATTTACATATTCTAATAGAAATGTGTATAATTGAATTGGATTGATTAAACACGTGGGAGGGTTTTGTCTTGGATTTGGTGAGATATTAAACAATAAAAACAAAAATAATGCAGATATCATATCATGATCATACTCATATGGCCATGCCACTGATCATAAAAGATTAAGATTTAAGATGGAGGTGATAGAGGTTTCGATGAAGAAGATGCTATGGTGAAAAAGATGAAAGAGTAAAAGGTGGTGGTGGAGACTAGAGATGGAGATGGTGATAGTGGCTGGCAGCATTGGTAATGGAGGTTGTGGGTATAAATAGTAGCTCTATTTTTGGAATAAGCTATAGATTGTGCTAACCAAAGTTAACAAAAAAATATCCAAGCACTCAATGCTTGTTTCGTAATTATTACAAAGAATGATATAATATACCATGTAGTGTATACTAGACCAAATTTAGTGTATACTTGGTATCATGGCGTGTTTGTTGAAAATTGAAATTACAGGGACACACCTTAATTTTGTTGAAGCTAGTGTAGCTTTTGCAAAATTAAAATGGCAATACCAAACATTCGTTTAATTTGATTCACCACCCAGTTGTTTAGAACACCAAGATCACCATCTATCCACTAGGGTTTTGGTGTTAGAATAGTCCGTGCTGTCTATCTACATGGTATCTTAAATAAAGCCATTGATCAGAATCGTTAAAGGAAGGTAAGATCGTTGATATTTTAAGCTTTTAAATTTGGTATGAAAAAAAATAAAAAGTAAGTCATTCAATCTTTATCCTAATGTTCTGATTTACTGAATGCAGTGACATCAGCTTGTTTAGGATTTTCTTGCATGATTCGTAAAGAATTATGCACATGTTGGGGTTTTTAAGCCAAATTTTGTAATATCCTCTTACGTGATACTAATATTAAGAGTCTATGTACCCAAACAAGGTGTTCTTTCAAGAAAAATAGCTTGATTTAGAGTGCACTTAACATATACCAGTGAAAAAGTTACTAATTAAACGTGTTAATTCTTTTACTTAAGTGTACTACGTAACAATTTGACAGTTTCTCAATCTATCCACCTTCAAACCTGCTAAAATACACTACCGGAAACTTAGTTCTAGTAAGCTCTGTGTGTTTTGGAGAGGCGGATTGAGAAATTATTTTACATTATGTGAAGTTCCACTCCAAAACTTGAAGATTTTGCAAAAAGGTCAATTCATTTAACTAACAAGCATCACTGACATATCCTTTAATGGAAGATAGTAGATTAAAAAATTTACGTAGTGTGAAAATGTTGAAGCCCACCTTATAAGTTAAATCGTCCCAAAGGGAGAAATAAAGGGTATAGTAGCCTAGCTCAATGACAACTCTGGTGTAATTTTCTCGATGCCAAGTCTTGAACCGTGTACCAAAGGCTACGCTGAACGGTTAAATTACAACCAAATGACCTCGCGAAAAACAGGCTAGGTGACATTCAAAAGTTAGACGGTAATATTGTAACAATTAACTGGCAAATTCCACTGCTAGGTGACATTCAAAATAATACAATTTGAACTTAAACTTTATAAGTAGGCAGATAATTTATCCGAATATATATCTCAAAACAATTACTATTACATTAAAATATGCAAATCTAATGTGAAACCAGCGGCCAAAAAGGAACATTTGAAAATAAAATAAAAAAATTGAAATTGTATCCTTAGCCGTTAAAAAGAAATCAGACAACACTCACTTTAAAAGTGAATTTCTTGCACTCAGAAAGAGCGCCTGGGCCTTTCCTCAGCAACATTCACTCTAATTGCCCTCCCATCCAAGCTCTGGAACATAAAAATTAATCGCAAATTAGTCCTTGTAATGATTCAAACATATACACCGCTTCACAACAGTGTCTCAAAAACTTTACCCAAGCACACACCAACACATGGTATGTTACAAATAACAAGTAAGAAATTATTTCTGTCATACCTGACCGTCAAGAGCAGCAATGGCATCATTCATCTCAGCCTCATCGGTCATTGTAACAAAGCCAAAACCACGTGATCGACCGGTCTCTCTGTCATAGACTACCCGAGCACTCTCAACCTTACCATGTTCGCTGAAAAGTTGCTCCAAGCTAGAATTGTCAACGTCCCATGGCAAGTTACCAACATAGACTCTTAAACCGGAACTAAAGGCACGTGGTGGGCGCTCAGGCCGTGGTGCTCCTCTTGGAGCGGCCTTATTAACCGTCAACAATCTTCCATCTAATTCCTGTCACACAAAGGATGAATTAGATTCAAAACAACTATACAAACCACATAAAGAACAATTAGAAATGAAATATTAATAATACATGGATTCCTTCATGTTGCTTTTCTGAATTTGTTTGAGAAAAGAGAGAAAACAAAACACTTTTGTACATGCAGAAAGGATTCCATTTTCAAACAAAGTGATAGGAACAAAATTTCAAAGACTTGGTTTTTAATTTCAAAATTTCAAAGACTTGGTTTCTTAATTTTAAAATGTCTAATAATGCATTTCCCTTCTCATGAATACAGCACAGCATCAATTTAGAGGCAGTTACAAGCTGTGTAATGCTCCAGTATAAATGTAAATGGCATACTTCTTCGTAAAAAAATGAATCAAGTTCGAAAGCGACTACCAGTCTAAGTGAAAGAAAACTGTCAAACTCTCAGATGGATATGTTTAGTTTCGACTTCAAAGCATGTGTACGATAAAATTCTGATGTTTTGTTTCAGTTGGCGGGTGGGAGTGAAGTTAGTAACACACATTGCAGCTAGCATATGCAACATAGGATAACAATTTGACAACCATGTACAAATTTATTTGTTTATAAAAAAATTAAGGAAGCAATTATCATTTGTAAAAGTGATACTACTAATTGTCATTTTACAAAAGTCCCTGAGACAATTTGAACTTTGTCCTTAAGGTTATAATACCAAAGTTTTATCAATGAAGTCACACATCATGGACAACTAGTATGTACACATTTGTTAACACTTATAAGTGCGGAATCGGTCATATAGGAAAACTTACAAAGCCACTGAATTTGTTCACAGCTCTCTCAACTTCTTCAGCGGTACTCATTGTGACAAATCCGAACCCACGACTTCTGTCCGTGTCCCTATTATAAATTACCTGAAATCACAAAACAGTTGTCAAGTTACAAACTGCGGTTCACACAATAAAAGTTTAACAAATCTCTACAACAACATCACAACCGCAATTGCGGCTACAACTGTCTGCATCTACAATACTTCACATCATAACCGCAACCACAGTATATAGTGTCTTCTACCATAATTCAACATAACATTAATAATACACAATTAAACATATAATTTATGTTATTCTCTCAAACATTTTCTTTTATTTCCTATGAATTAATTCTCAAACAATTACGAAATCGAAAAAGATAAGATTTTTGAAAGAAAAAAAAAACAAAGAACTGACCTCAGCAATCTCAACAGTCCCAGTTTGTTCAAAAAGCTGAGCCAATTTCTCACTATCAACATCAAAAGGCAAATTCCCAACAAAAATCTTCAAATCTTCAGAAGGTTCTTCAAAACTCGGAACTTCAACTTCACTCTCGTTACTTTCAGTTTCACCAACCCATGTAGCATCCGCTTGATTCTCCCATGTAGCACCGTCTTCCTTCTCTTCCTGTTGAGCCCAGTCTGATGTCTGTGCAACAAATGTAACCAAAGAAGAATGACGGGTTCTTCTCTTGGCAACGAGTGAGACAGATGATGAAAGCTTTGAAGAATTGTATAATGGGTTTACAACCTTGAAGGGTTTGGCGGAATTAGAGATGAATGGGGATTTGGATTTGGTGTAGAAGAGTGAAGGTTGAGAGAGTAAGCATGATTCTGCCATAGTTAGAGATTTGAAGGAAGTGATAGACATAGCAGGTTAAGGGATGAGAAAGGAACAACACAACACTATCGTTGTTTGTGGATAAGGGTAGCTTTGTAGAAATGAAACTGAATGAACAAGTGTTAAGGGTTTTGTGTTGGAAATGACAACATAAATACTGCAGATATTATCGACAATATTTTTTATTTATTTATTTATTAGGCTTTTTTACATTGGGCTTTTTTCCATTTTACATTATATGGGCTTTTATGATACTCCTCAATGAGAGTTGCTCTATGCCTCCATTGAATTGCTCATAGGCTCCCTAAAATTTTAAAATTCCACTTTATAGTTACAATTCGATTGTATTGGAAGCTATCTCCTAATTGCTTCATGATAGACGAAATTGACAAGTGTATCAAATTATCATAAGTAATAAATTAATGTTTATCGTTCTTCATAGGGATTGTCGTTCAACTTAGCGATTAGTAACACTTATTTCAATTAGTAACACTTATTTCAACTTAGCAATTGAATGGAGTTGCAGGGTTTAATTTCTCCGCTCAATGCGAAATTAAGTTTGTGATTAAGATTAGTAACAGTGGTTAGGGAATTCTTGAATCCCCCCTTCGTCTCTGTTAGACTTAACTTAGAAAACAACCAGTTGTGTGGTTTCTACTCGTGATTTATTGAAACTAAGATTTAAAAACTCCATTAAAACATCTTATGACAACGTATGTTCCGTGCTAACCTAGTTATACTACGGCGTTCCCCAAAGAAGAGAGTAGAAAACTTTAGATTCAAACTTGAATTTCATAATCATAATTGTGAAATAAGTAATTAGAGCAACCATGAACAAATAAAGAATTTTTGGGTGTCAATCCTACTTTTCATCTACGGATCAATTTTTAAGACTACTGATGTAGATTTTCAATTGAAAAAGGATTAAGAACAGACAAGAACTAATTTAAATCGGACACAAGAAAAGGATAACTGAATGAAAACTTTATCAATTGAATCCAACAAATAAGAAAGGGTTTATCATAGAACCCTAATCAACAGGTTTAGTTGCTCATGGCAACATACATCATAACAAAATAATGGAAAATAATGCCCTAGAGAGAACGAGAGGAGGATGAAGAACCTGCCTTGGAACTCTGATGTTTGACCCTTGCCTTGAACTGCTAGCTTTTTGAATGAAAAAAATGTGTGTAAGGGTCTCTATTTATAACATATGATTTCTTAGAATTTAAGAGAAGAAAACTGGGATTTTTGCATCAATCCATCTTGGAAAACAAGAAAACAACTGTTTCTGATCGCGTCCGTGCGCAGGGGCGCATGAGGCAGCCCCTCCTGCGCAAATTCTGCAGATTTTAACCCTTTTTCGTCTGTTCTTTCGTCTTGCAATGCCTTGGAACTTGAAATGAGTTTTATTCACTTTGTATTGTCTTCAAGAATCTTCAGAGAACCATTGACTTCAATCTTCATATCCATGATCCTTCACGTGATGTCTTGATTTGTCGATTTGCATGATTTCTCAGTACAAAACACATGTGGAGTTACAACAACTCGAGTAAAAACAATACAATATGTTCCTCTTAACATTAACATCTCCTCTAATTCTCATCTTATTTGTCTTCAAATGTAAAGAAAAGTACTAAAAATAGAGCCAAAAATATCATATATACTCCGTTTTCACTTCACATCGGAAGTTATGATCCGACGTGACATATGCTAGAATAAAAGCCTGGTTATCATATGCGTACCATTTGACTCAAAACATAAAATAAAAAAAATAAAAAAACTTAATTCCTTGACATTCAAACGGTCTCATTACTTCAACCATTTGTTTTTATCAAACGACGGACAAAGAAAGTACATTTTTATGACATTTATTCTCAAGTCCAACAATTAAGTTTTTTTTTTTTTTCGTTTTGCTTTTCTTGTAGGTTGGGGTTCTTGTAGAATGTGAATGTGAATGTAGTTTAGGAATTTTATAGTTGTTGACCAAGTAGGATGTGAATGTAAATGTAGTTTAGAGTTTGAATTAGTGAAATGTGGTATTGAAATACTAATCGGGAATGTGAATGTTTTTTGTGCTCAACGTGTTTGATGAAATGCTTAAATGATTTATTTGTTTTTTCATGTTGGTTGTTATATACATGACTGACGATGATGGTAGGAAGAAGCATGGTAGGGAGGCCTTGCATAGTTTTGTAGTTAGAGAGCGTGCTATAATAATCCTCCAAAACAGTGTTATAGGAAGTTATGGATTCAAATGAAGTCTCTAGTTCACATGCTCTAAAGACTTCACAAGCTCAATGAAAGTATCCCTTGTTTATGTAATTAGACTGAGTTGTTTTGAGTTATGTCTTCTTAGTAGTTTTTATGTATGCATCTTTCGCTTTTTTTTTTGATCAGGTAGCCTAGTGGATAGAATTCACCTTATAAGGTGAATAAGTGGGGTGTCCGGGGTTCGAATCCCGGCCCCTGCATTGTCCTACCAACTGAGCTATGCTCACGGGACATGCATCCTTCGCTTTTAATCATATCATATAATGATCTTTGAAATATTTCTATAGCATAAAAACTAGGTGGCATTTCACATGGGAAAGGTCAATCCATTCCCACCATGGAAAAGTTAATTTCATCCATTAGATCAAGTAAAAAACACAATCTTATCATACACCCTCAACACTAGATTTTATTGTCACTACCAGCCCACCACCATCTCTTTCCTTCATCCCCACCACCAGCAACAGTGCACCACCGTCAAAACCACCGTACAGCGAAATGAAAATCAACCATAGTATTTATTTTATTTAGAAATTGAAATAAACAGTTGTATACACTTCAAGTGGAAAGACAGTAAAAAAATTATGTAAATAGCATGCCAAAAGAAAGATGTTAGCTACATCACAAATCTTCCAAATGCATCTCAATAGCTAAGATTTTTCAACGCTGATCTTAGCAACCCAGAAAGTTTCAATTGAAGGGTTCATTGGAACATTCCACACAGCTACTCCATTTTTTTTTGCTCAAAAAAAAAAGATTAGATGAAGAGGAACAAGAACATGAGTTAGGTGCTGGCCATGATGTTTCAAAGTCTTATCAAAGAACAGAACACGCTCTCTCTAGATCATCTCTTTGCTAAAACAAAATAAGACACCAACTTTCTCTCTCTACTCCAATTGATTTTGAAGAGAACGAACCAGAGGAAATAGTGACAAAAAGAACCATTGATGGAGCATTAGGAATTCTAAAAGCATGCAAAAATTCAAAGACAGTGGAAAGAGTTGTATACATTTCAAGTGCTTCTACTTTTGGTTGTATGGTGGTTTTGATGGCGTTGCACTGTTGCTGGTGGTGGGTTGGTGGGGATGAAGGAGAGAGATGGTGGTGGGTTGGTAGTGACAATAAAATTTAGTGTTGAAGGTGTGTGATAAGATTGTGTTCCTTACCTAATCAAATGGATGAAATTAAATTTCCCATGGTGGGAAAGGATTGGCCTTTCCCATGTGAAATGCCACCAAGTTTGAATTCTCCCAGAGTAACCGTGAATTTGACAAATTGTGCACTTGTTTTTGCCAATATGAATTCCACAAAATCCTCCTTAATATGTTTTTGCAGTTTGACATATGGATCACTATATGACTGGAAAAGGTTCTATTTCCAGCTAGAAAACAACAAGGAATTACAACTATTTCATTATTATTTTCCAGACACCCCACCACAGTTGTGATCCTTGCTATAATCATATAATCAGGGAAAATTTGTTATATCATTCAACACCCACATGTTGAATGATATGTTCTAGTGTTTAGGTCGACATGTTAGTGTGTGTTTACTTATCCATTTTTCATATATAACTATTAGTCTTTGTATTAGTAAATTTTCTAGGGACAAAGATCTGATCATATTATCTTTGTGTAGAAGAGATTATGAGTTTTTTTTTTAGGGCTACTGTTTTTTCTTTTATGAAAGACCTCTTTTAGAATTATTGTCTTTGTACAAAGAGCTTATCAACGAAACTCACAAACATTAACTATCGTGAAATTGAGAAATTGTATATTTTTAAGAAAGTGCTTTCAAAATAGCAATGAACTAATAATGTGATAATTTCTCAATCCGTTTGACCATATTAACTATCGAAAGGTCCTTCCAATAATGTATTTTAGCCGAAATAACATCGAAAGGATCCTTCCGATAGTGTATTTTGGGGGCCTATAATTTAAGAATTATGTTGAGCAGGGTTTTAAGAGGCTCATTGCTGTCTTTTCCCTAACTTAATGGAAGATTGCTTTTTAAGCCCCCCAAAAATCTCCAAAGGCCTCCTAAAATATCGAAATTGACCTTTATATAACATAAG